>Ga0265297_10002918_pt1 | contig 32719 bp, 40 predicted proteins | sample Munlanlwell13791_FD_192502 | JGI IMG/M metagenome (GOLD analysis project Ga0265297, IMG submission 192502) | Leachate microbial communities from a municipal landfill in Southern Ontario, Canada - Leachate well 137-91 | ecosystem: Engineered > Solid waste > Landfill > Unclassified | place...
AGATCTGACTCTTCCTCTCATCGCCTGGCAGGATATCCTTGTCTCTGAATACACCGAGAATTATTTCGGAGTCACCCCTGTCCCTTCGCATCCTCGGAGGATACTGCTGAAATGAAGCAGAAACTAGCTACAAGTGTGATTGGATCCTATCCGATCTCTATCAACACCCTAGAGATGATGAATGATTATTTCGCGGGGCAGCAGACGTCCTGGACGAAATATATAGACCAAGCGGTCCATGACATGACCACCGCAGGCATCCAGTACGTATCAGATGGACAAACACGGGATCCTTTTATCCAGTTGTTCACCCGAAAATTGAAAGGATGCAGGATCCGGCAACGAACAGAGATTATCGGACGGGTGGAATATCACGATCCAATCACCGTATCCGATCAAATCTACACGAAGCAGCTGCTCCCAAGAGCTGTGAAACTCATCGGCGTCCTCACTGGACCGTATACTCTTACAAAATCCTCTGTTGATTCATTCTATCACGATGAAAAGGAATTAGCCTTTGATTTTGCTCAAGCGCTTCGAAAGGAAGCAGAGAACCTTCTGCCGCATGTTGATTTACTCAGCATCGATGAACCGGTTTTTTCCAATGAACTACCCGAGTACGCCCAAGAGCTTATTCAAACGATTACGAAAGGGTTATCGTGTTCCACTCGCTTGCATGTCTGCGGTGACGTGTCTCGTATTACTCCTGAATTAGTCGAGATGCCGGTCGATATCCTTTCCCATGAGTTTAAAGCCTCATCACATCTGTTCGATATATTCCGAGAATATCCCTGCAAGAAACAGATGTGTATTGGCGCTGTTCGATCTGATGACGTGGTCGTCGAACCTGTTGAGGACATTGTGACTCATATCAGGAAGGCACTCGCCATCTTTGATAACAATGTTGTTCAAATCGCCCCTGATTGCGGGCAACGTTTGCTCCCACGGGATATCGCTTATCAAAAATTAACACACCTTGCGTTGGCAGGAGAGGTACTAAATGGTGGATAAAGAAATCCCGTTAATTAACGCAAAGAAAACACAGGAAAAAGACGTTGTCCTTGACCCCCAAGGTTTTTTTGTCATCAATGTCGAGGATACAGGCGTCCGTGTTGAGTACTATTCAAATGTGTATAAAAATAAACGGATTGTCTCCGGTCGTCTTGAGAAGGTTTTCGTAGGAACCAAGGCCGATGCATTGTCAGATTCGATCGCTCTTCATGTCCCTCGTTTACGCCCCGAACATTACCTGTATTTAGGCCGTGAATTGCAAATGGCACAAGTCGCGTTTGAACAAAAGAGGAAGTATCTCCAAGGTGGATGCTAACCTCTGATGAATCGTTCCTCATAGGGGACGAGTTTCTTTTTCCGCTGGATTACCTGAGTTTTTTTCTTGACAGCGGCCATGTCTCGTTTATCAATTTTTGGTTTTGTATGAAAAAACTTTTTGTCACGGGGCGGTTGGTAGTGTGGCCGCATGATGCACGTCCTCCTTGTATCTGCTATCGAGGAGGGTTTATATTATGGTAACGAAGACCAGAACGGTTTTAGGTGCGTTTCTTGACCGAATCGTTCTGTATGACGTGGAATTCAGTTTTGCCGTTGGTCCATTTTTTCGTGACATTTCTTAGAATGATGGTGTCTCCAATCTGATAGCTTTGGATATCCTTGACATTGCGGTCCCAGAGGATGAGTTGTTTTTTTATATTGTGTTCCTTAATCATGATCGTTGTCTTAAACCTAAATTCCCCGTTGTCTTTGAAGAATGCTTTGGATGGTTCTCTAAGCACTAACACACCCGTGATTTCCTCCCTCTCATCAATTTGTTGTGTGTCCTGAGAGCAGGGTTCCCCTTGCTGGACTTCGAGTAGTCCCCACCGTCCAAGGTGAATTTCCATTCCACCGGAATACCCGGTCTTAGTATACCCATTGATGATCTTAATCCAGGTGCCTGGACGGATCTCTTTGTTTTTTATCGCGTCGATATCCCCGTTCCACAGCACGAGCCGACAGGTCGCAGTCTCATCGGTTATTTCTAGATTGAGAACTTTTCCAGGAGACCCGTTTTTCCGTTTGAACGTCTTTGAATCTGAGATGCTAAGGACGTTCCCAATGACAGTATACTCCCCGTTCGGCGTGAGATTCGCAATATCCGTGATACTGTGGGTATTTCTCCCCAGCTCATCAACAAGTAAGAATGCAAGAGTGTCTTTATCTATGAGTTCCTCGTTGATTTTATATCGTCTGTTGATTTCTTTTTCCGATTCTTTTTTTGGTTTGATATCAGCGATGAATTCAAGAAGCTCTGTTTTAGTCTTATGCATCCGCAGCGCAACAAGGTATGTCGTTTTCTTACTTATAGTCTGCTGTGTAAAAAAGGAAAAAGGAAGGCGTGGTAGTTGGGATTGCTAGACGGGGGATCTCTCAGTAAGAGATTCTTTCGTTATTAGGTTGAATGAAAGATTTTCTGATAGTTCTTCCAGGGTGGTGCGGTTGTTATGTAATACGCGGTTGTTTTTTTCTTGTAGTTCTTTCGATACCCGTGTTTATCTTTCCCATTCCCTCCATATTCCTTATATCGATACTGCTTCATTTTTTTCTCCTCTCTTTCCAGTGGAATTCCCACTGGAACACATGATAGATTCTCTGCCTGATGCTATATAAGCGTACCTTGTCGAAATGTCAAAACGCGAAAAATCCCTCAGATACAAAGTCAAAACAGTGATAAAATATAAATAACATCCCTTTGATATAATACCCCTGAGGGAGAATCTTATGAAGAATAAAAAACTTATCGGAATAGGGATCATGTGCATTCTCTTATGTTCCCTGCTGCTTTCTGGGTGTGTTTCCACGAATCACTACATGGTCCCGATGCGAGATGGCATAAACCTAGCGACGGATGTTTATGTGAAACAATCATCTACGCAACCTCACGGTGTGATTCTTATCAGAACACCCTACAACAAAAACATTTTGTTCCTTGTTGGGAGGAACTGGGCGCAGAACGGCTGGCCGACCGTCATCCAGGATATGCGAGGCCGGTTTGCCTCGGAAGGCATCGATACCGTGTTTAAAACCGATCACACCGATGGACCTGACACCCTTGCATGGATAGCGAATCAATCATGGTCAAACGGGAAGGTCGCGACGTACGGTGCGTCTGCCTTAGGAATCACCCAGTATTTCACGGCAGGAGCAAATCCCCCGCAGCTCGCCTGCCAGTACATCCAAGTCGCAACGCCAGACATGTATCAGCATGCGATGTACCCTGGGGGGGGATTCCGAAAGAACCTTGTTGAGAAATGGCTGGAGGCCCAGGGGAGCACGTACATCCTCCCGGAAATCTACGCCCATGAGAACTACACCATGGATTACTGGACTAATATCTCCCTGGTGGATAAGTGGGATCAGGTGAATGTCCCTGCGATCCATATTGGCGGATGGTATGATATTTTCACCCAAGGGACCATTGACGGATTCCTGGGCTATCAATATCAAGGCGGACCAGGGGCGCTGGGAAAATCGAAGTTGATCCTTGGGCCCTGGACCCATAGCGGTGCTGGGAGCACCCAGCAAGGGGAACTGACCTATCCAGAGAATTGTAAGGATAATTTCTCCGAAGGTGTGTTCTGGCAGATGGCTAATGAGTACACCATGGATGGTCCAACCGATTATGACAGCTGGCCAGCGGTCACCTATTATGTCATGGGTGATGTGGATGACCCGAACGCATCTGCAAACGAATGGCGATACGCTGATGCTTGGCCGATACCAAGTACAGCGCGCGCCTGGTACCTCCAAGCGGATGGGAGCCTCCAGACCACAATTCCGACAGAAGCAGTCTCCTTCACGTACAGCTATGACCCCACCAATCCCGTACCAACCCTGGGTGGAGGGAACCTTAATATTGCTGCAGGCCCCTATGATCAACGACCCGTGGAGAACCGCTCAGATGTTTTACTCTTCACCAGCCCTGTGCTCACCGAACCATACGAGGCGACCGGAGCGATCAAAGCACGGTTGTTTGTCTCCTCTGACTGCCCGGACACGGATTTCACGGTGAAACTCACTGACGTCTACCCTGATGGACGCTCGATGCTCATCACGGACGGGATCCTTCGCATGCGCAATCGGAACGGATGCGACCATTGGGAACTGATGACACCCGGAGCCATCTACCAAGTGGACGTCGACCTCTGGAGCACCTCATATGTTTGGAACACGGGTCATCAGATTCGAATCGCCATCTCCTCCTCCAACTATCCTCGATGTCTCAACAACCCCAATACTCCTGAGGCGATTTATAAAAACACTACCTACTCGGTCGCTCAGAACACCCTCTATGTAAGCAGCATTCGTCCTTCCTGTCTTCTCCTCCCTGAGATCCCCCTGAACGCCAGTGACCGTCAGCAGACCTGGATTCCTTCTGTTCAGAGTCCCCTCGTTCCGGCGCATCCGCAACTGCAGCTTCCAGAACGACTTCAACAGGTCCTTCATCGCTCCCCACTCCTCAGAAAGCTTCTAGAATACCGCTTCTTCATGATTCAATAACACACCAAAACCTCCATCCTGAAAACTCCAGAGAACTCCCTGAAGAAAACATTCATTAATAAAATATATATATTATATAAGTCTACTTTTATATTAAAAACCCAGGAGTCCTTGTTTCCAGATGATTGCAAAAAAAACACTCTTCAGCATATTTCTCGTCGTGTTATTACTTGTGAACATCATCGCTGCCGCCCTCATCTTCATCGACATCCAGATGTTGACATTTCCACAAACAACGCTTCGAATCGATATCGTTGAAATCAACACGGATGAAATCATCATCCATCATGATCTCCAACTCTACAACCCGAACTCTTTCGAGATGATTTTCAGAGACCTTCGTCTCGTTGCAACGACACCTGAGGGAGAAGAAGTGACCAATTTAACGATTGACGGCGGCTCCCTCCCGGGCCAGTCCCAGCGGAGTTACGCAGGAGACGATCGTTTCATCGTGAAAGGGGAACTCTCCGGGCTTCTGAGCAGTACAATAACCGGGGTCGTTGGGATGAATCTTTTCGGCATCATCACAAAAACAATCCCCCTTAAGGTAACTGTCCTGACATCCCTGAAGGAGGCGCTCAGTAAGATAACCATCCCAGACATCACGGTGCGCGCTGAGTTCGGTAACATTACCAGAAATGCGGTCAACCTTACCACCGCCATCGAGGTAACAAACCGCAATCCTTTTGAAATGTCTATACAGAACGTCACTCTCGAAATCACCACGGAAACAGGAAGGCGCGTCGGATATTTCATCATCCCTGGTGCTCCCATCCCTGCAGAAAGCACCGTCACCATTCAAGGCTCTGGCTCCGTCTTTATTGAAGCACTGAACGCAAAACAACTCCTAATCGCTCTTCATGCAAATGCAGGGGCGCATATCGCTGGCATTAACAAATCCCTTCCGTTATCCGCCCAGGTTGAAATCATCATCCCTAATCTCGAAAACTTCGTCCCCCAAGATACGCCTCTGGAGCTCTCATTGGACATCGACCTCCAACGCGTACGTGGTGGACTCAAAGGTAATATGACCCTCGAGGTCATCAACCCGACAAAAATACCGTTCCTCGCAACAGACCTCATCGTCATGTACTACGGAGTAAAAAACAACCAGAAATACTTTGTCGCAGAAGGACTACTTACCTCCGGAGAGCTTGTCCCCGAAAGCACCACGTATTTTCATGGTGAGATGCTGCTGCCCTATGCAAAACTTCTGAATTTCTCTGGCAAAGGATTCCTGCCTGAAAAAGTCTTTGCGCAATTACATGCGAAAGTCACGCTCCCGGGTATTTCTATTTATGTTCCTGTGGCTATCGGATCGTATATCGATTTTCGCCTGCTCCGCGCCAACCAATAACCACATATTGTCAAAAGGAGGAAAAAAAGACGATCACAAGAAATATAATTTCTGTAATTTTATATAATATAAACTCGATAGAAAACTACAAATACTTCGAGATAAATAGCAATACTATATCAGATGCGAGGGAGTTATGGTTAGCGTAAAAAAAACGCATCAGCAACACATCTACACAAGCGGAAAGAAACTGTGCATCCTCACCATCATCTTTCTTTTAGCCTCCGGTAGTATACCTCTCATCAATATCGCTCAGCCCCAGACATTAGTTTCCCTTCAAACCCTTGACTCAATCACAACCATCCCGGAACAAGGAAATACAAACAGCTACATGGACGCTACCTCTGCGACCTCCTGGTGGAACACCAACTGGCACTACCGGAGAATCTACAATATCACCGGTATCGGCAACATCTCCGTCTCAGTAAATTTCACAAAGCTTCTCCACTCACACCCATTATTAGTAAATAATAAAACCTTTGAAAACTCCACCATCACCATTGTCCGGCAGTACCAGAACGGAACGATGATCGTCGTTGACAAAACCTGGTTCAACGAAAGCACCACCTTTCACAATCGAACAAACGCTCTCGGTACGCTTACCTGGGCGGTGTCTGGCACCTCCAGCTACTGTATCTATTTCGACGTTGTTGAAAATAGGGGAACACGCGATACCATGACAGAAACCCTTGACCTCAAACCATCAGGGTCTCCTCATGTCACCGCGATGTCCACACAAGGCTGGTGGCCAGAATTCCTCACGCCTTTTCAACCCCATTATCCCCTCAATGACACCATATCAGTCCAGGTATACACCACAGCACTCGCGACAACTCTGACTGCGTATTTCTCTTACAATGGGACTGTCAATTTCACCAAGACGTTTGATACATCAGATAACCTCTACTGGAACACCACGGCAAAGTTTTCAAAAATCGGTGATTGGACGATACGCGTGATCGGGTACGATGATGCAGGATATCAAAACGCTCCACTGACCATTGGTTTCTATATCGGAAAACCGGATCTCATCGCCACCGCTCTCACCATTCCCACTGTCTGCTACATAGGGTACAATGTCACTGCAATCGCACACATGCGTGCAGTCAACACCACTGTAAAAAACGTAGATGTAGCACTTCGCGTCGATACCTTAAACGTGGATACAGAAAAAAACCTCACTATCCAAAAAAACGAAAACAAAACAATCCAATTCCAATGGACTCCTGAAAGCTTAGGGAGCCATAACGTCTCGTTTCATATCCATTACCATCCCGATTCTAACCAAAGCAACAATGTCATATGGAAAACCGTCACCGTCGAGGGAATACCGGATCTGACCGTCCTGAACATCACTGTAACACCAACCCCTGTCGACGAAGGAGACCCTGTTACGATTACTGCATCTATCCGCAACAAAGGAGATGGAAACGCAACCGGCTATAAAATCGAACTTTATTGCGAACAAAATGGAACCAGCCCAATGTCCTACTCGCAGAGTAAAAACTCCACGACCTTCAATTTACAAAAAAATACGTCAACAAACATTACCCTGGTCTGGGAACGGACACAATATGGAAAAACCGCATTTCATGGGGAATGGGCTGTTGGGATTAACATCCGGAACGAAACTCAGACACCAGACAAAAACGAGGCAGACAACAAAAAGGAACTCTACCATGTCCTTAAGGTCATCGCAGCAGAACGCAACCCACCCCTTCTTACCAATCTAGAGTATCTCTCATCAATAGAACTCGGATCTGACCTCCTCATCCGCCTCAAAGCCACGGACGCCTCAGGTATAGACACGGTCGTCATCTCTATCAAAAGACCCAACAAGACCTATGTAAACGCCAGCATGACCGAAGAAACAAACGATCGATATAGCTATCTGTTCACCACAGAACAACTCGGGAGACACGACTTCACTATCAAAGCAACAGACCGCTCACCAAATAAAAATCAGTCGATAATCACCGGATATTTCGTGGTCACCCAAGATCAAACCCCACCAACCATCACCTATTATGGTGTCAATCCCCCCGTCCAGTTACCAAACAAACCCGTGGAGATCCGCTGCATCACCACAGATTACTCTGGGATACGATTTGCCGAGGTGACAATACGGTTCCCAGACGACCTCGTTCAGACGCAGGTCATGAAAAATCCACTCGGTGACACAAAATACATCGACACTCAAGAATACGAAACGACCGGAAAATATGTGTTCTCCATCAAAGTCGAAGATCCCTTCGGGAATCAAAAAATCACAGAGGAAAAAACATTTTGGATTACCAATGATCTTGATGATACGGATAACGATGGAATGCCAGACGACTGGGAGGAGCGCTACGAACTGAACCCCTATGACCCCAACGATGCATCGGGGGATGAAGACGATGACGGATTTACAAACGTAGAAGAATATCAGCAAGGAACCAACCCGTTGAAGAAATCCTCCTCATCATCGGAGATCATGGACCGGTTACAAGAAAATTGGGCGTATCTTACTGCTTCTATCATCGTCTTTGTGATCATCGTACTGCTGGCCTGGTACGGGATACGGAGGCGAAACCCATGACCATCATCACCCGCAAGACCGTGCCATTTATCGCTATCATTTTCTTCGCGTTTCTCGTCTTCATATTCTCCCTTTGGGACATTCTCAACCACGAACAATGGCTGGAACGCATTATCGCCCTCTATGGAATTCTCATTCTCCTTACCTTTTTATTCCTCGTCTCTCGAGAAAAAAAGAAACAGATACCGCACGCACCCGTCAATCAATTTGAACAATCTCTGGAAGGAAAACTCCAACATTTCAAATGCCCCTCCTGCAATGGTATTTTCGCTATTAAAAAATCAAAGAGCAACAACAAAGAACTCTTCACCTTAACATGCCCTAATTGCGGGAAAACAGGTTCGATTCCATCGACGCCCACACAGATTCGAGAAGACATCCCGGAAAAAAAATCGGTTCATAAAAATTTCCAGTGCCAAAACTGTGGAGAATGTATCATGATCTGGGCGGAAGGTGTCGACATTCTCCCCGATAAAAAGATCCATGTCTATTCCTGTCCGTATTGTGGGTCACAACAAGCTCTCCGTCTTACTTAGATATGGTGGCGTATTTTTACTGCTTCCCCATGCGTAGCTTCCGTCATTTCTTTTCCGCTCATGAGTGCCACGCCGATACCGCAAAGCAGAGTCTTTCTCTTCACAAGGACTTCATCCCCAATCCGGATCAAAGCATCCGCATCCTTTATCCCTGGAGCAAAGACCGAGCCCTTTAGGGTGAAATCATCATAAAGTTCTACCCAGTACTGTCCTGATTCCATTAGCCGGTTCGCACCGTCCAAGGTTAAGGAAATCCCCCCCCTTTCTTCGGTCAGCATCCCAAGCTGTGTGGCGCCATCAAGTACCTTCTGATAGGGATATTTTCCTCGGATCGTGCAGTCCTTCATCAGGAGTCTGGCAAGAGCCGGACCGAATTGGAAGCTCGCCAAAGCGGTCATGTTCTCAAACGCCCGTCGTTGCGATGTGACTCGATCATAGCATCCTGTGACTTCCTGTAAGGTCTTGGATAGGCAACTCAGAGATTCCACTGCTGTTGGAGACTCTCGACACGTCACCTTCGGTTCTTCCAAAAGATCACACATAAATGACTGCATCGCTGGCGGGATATGCACTATTGTCGCATCATACCTGTTTTTCTGCAGATACCTTTGAAGATATTCTCGTATCATTTTCTTTTCATCTTCATCCCAATGACCAGTCACCGCAACATCATAGGCACTCGCAGGGTAGGTAAGCTCCAGCTCTCGTGGAACAAGCCCAAGTGGTGACGTCACGATTACCTCATGGACAACGAAGGGGTTTGCCAGGTTCAAAAGACATTCTCTGAAGAGTTTATGTGATTTTGAAAACGAATACGGCTTTTTCGCTGAACAGGGCAACAAGAGTAATATCTGCGTGCTTGCTGGTTTTTCGAACCGCTGAATAACCCGCTCCTGGAATCGTCTGACCTCTGGTCGGTGGAGAGCGTCTTTTGTTGTCGCAATCAACCACTGTTTACGAACAACCGGTGTTCGTTCTTCTAAGAATTGATACTGAGTGATATCTAGGAGATGCAGGAGAGCGGCAAGGTGCGGGCGTACACGTACACGCATCTCAACAAGTTCTCTAAGGGAACCGGTGGAAATCGCGTTCCTTATCAGTTTCATCTCAGAGAACAGCGTAGCATAATTATGCTGCAGTATCTCCTCAAGTCCCATCGAAGAAGCATCCTTTGTTCTGGCACAAGTAGGACAACTGCAAGGGTTCTCCGCAAGCTGATTTTTTCTAAAAAAACCAGTTGGAAAAAGAAATGTCTCGTTCCGGGCAGCCATCAACGCGGAATATGAATCGAAAAAATCCACGCCCATATAAGCAAGAAGAGCCATGGTTGTCGGATCACCAGCACAAGGAAGATAGATCAGATTCTGGTATCCTACTTTCTTTCGCAATCCAGTGAGAAAGTCAATAAAATAGGATTGTTGGGAAAACAATTGAGTCGCATTGGCAACGATAAAAAGGGTTGTGTTTTTTGTGTTCATTTTGTCTGGAATTAGTTCTGTTTTTCCAGGGACGATACAACATTCGGTGTTTTTATCGAGGGATTGTGCGCTAAGATGGAGTTCTCTGCTGACGTCTTTTGGATAGATGAGGTATTCGTCCAAGCACAGGTTCTTCTGTGTCGTACGTTTTGTTATCGAAAAGATACTTTCTCCTATTTGTATGGAAGGTTTTTTTGTTTTTCGAACTCTATCTGTCAGAAGGATGTCTGAGAATGGTGGAGCTTTCCATCGGTCTGTATCAAGAAAGAGTATGTTTGGAGTTACCAACGTCTTCTCATGTAAAGTCAGATGTCCGAATCGGGCAGGACCGTCTCTCCATTTTCCTTGAAACTCCATTGCTTCCTGATAATACATTCTCTTTAAGAACGTTTAGTTCTCCTTCTTAATGGCGGAAGTATCTCTGACCTGTAAACACCATCGGAATCTTATGTTCGTTTGCCGCCTGGATCACCTCGTCATCACGGATGGACCCACCAGGTTGTATGATTGCTTTCACTCCAGCGTTTACTGCGACGTCAACTGCATCCCTGAAGGGGAAGAACGCATCGCTGGCCATAATGGACTTTTTAATCTGGTCTTTCCCTTTGAATGTCGCAATCCATGTTGCGTCCACCCGGGACGTCTGTCCTCCACCAATCCCAACAGTTCGAGTCTGTTTCACAAACACCACCGAGTTCGATTTGATATGTTTGACGCATCTTACTGCAAAGTCCATGGACGCAAGGTCGTTCCGGGTTGGTTTGGTTTTCGTGACAACCTTCCAGTTTTTTGGGTCTACAAACCAGACATCCCGTTCCTGGACCAGAAAACCGCCCACAACGCTGCGGATATCCAAACCTTTCCTCTTATGTTCCGTCTGTACCCCTTCCAGCTTCAATAACCGGAGGTTTTTCTTTTTATCGAAGAGTATTTCAGCTTCTTTTGTAAATCTTGGGGCGACAATCACTTCAAGGTAATACTTGGATAGCTCCTGGGCGACTTCTTTGTCTACTTCCCTGTTGAACGCGACGATGCCACCATACGGGGAATTAACATCGGTTGCGTACGCATCAGACCATGCTTGGAGCACCGTTGATGCAGTCGCAATACCGCAGGGAGTCGCATGTTTGATAATCACACAGGACGGTCGTCTGAACTCCTTGAGACATTCAATCGCGCAGTTCCCATCAAGGATATTGTTAAACGAGAGTTCTTTGCCTTGCAGTTGTTCTGCCGTGGCGATGCAGGGCTCCTCTGCAGCAGGAAGACTTTTATAAAACGCGCCTTTCTGATGAGGGTTTTCCCCATAGCGCATCTCCTGGATTTTTCTCATAGTAACGGAAAAGTCCTGTGGTAGTAGCTCTCCGCTCCATCGCTGCCTCAGATACTGTGCGATCATCGCATCATACTGAGCGGTATGCGCATAGGCTTGAATCGCTAACGTCTCACGATATTCCTGTGAGATGCCTTTTTTTGACTGCAGGGCGGTAAGAATCTGTGAATACTGTTTCGGGCTGGTAACGACCACAACATCTGTGTAATTCTTCGCAGCTGCCCGGATGAGCGTGGGTCCACCGATATCAATATTTTCAATCACTTCTTCAATGCTCACGTTTGATTTTTGTATGGTTTTTTCAAAAGGATACAGATTACACACCACCATATCAATCCTGTTGATATGATGGTCTTTCAGGGTTTTCCGGTGTTCTTTCTTATCACGCCGAGCGAGAATCCCCGCATGGATAATCGGATGGAGGGTTTTCACTCGCCCATCGAGCATCTCAGGAAACCCCGTCACTGCAGATACTTCTGTAAAGGCGATTTTTTCTTTCTGTAAAACAGCGGCGGTTCCCCCAGTTGAAAGAAGACGGAACCCTCGTCTAACGAGTCCCTTCGAAAAATCAGCAATCCCTTCTTTTTCGTAGACGCTTATCAGTGCATATCGATATTCCATTACTCTTACCCAAGGAACATATGTCCGATGCTCATAAACATTTGGGTCATATTCGAAGTTCCCTTGGAGAAAAAGACTATTAGGGTTGTTTTTTTTCTTTCTCAATTGCTTCGAGAAGACTCAGTTCCCCGGTTAACACCCGCAACGCAGTTTTCTCAGAGATGGTGAACCGGCCTTCACAGACCTGTCGACTCCATCTCTGAATGTTCTTAATCGCACCTCGAGAGGTTTCGATGGGGAGCGTTGACTGCACCCGCCCACCAGACAGCAAAGCGATGGCTGCTGCTGCTTCGCTGTCCCGGATGCATCGTCGTTTCTGCTGTGGTGGTGTCGTTCGGGTCTCATCGACGATCTCAATGGGCACCTCTAACGGGATAAGCGAATTGATGATGCGGTTTCTGTTAATCACCGAACCATGGCCGATGCGGATATTGGTCTCCTTCGATGGGTAGCATTTTAAGAACCGTTTTACCTCTGCAGCGACCTTTTCCGGGCTGTCCACCTGGGTCTTCTGCAGGAGGATATCGTCGCAGACAATCGCGATGCCAGGATGTTCCCCGGGATCAATTCCAATGGAAATCTTCGAGTACAGTTCCTTTCCGGTGAGTTTTTGTACTGCAAGATCAATTGCGTCATCAATCGAATCATAGGCATCTGCCGCGACTTTCTTGCTTAACGAAATCCTGAATAACTCCTTCTGTGATGTTAGAATGACACCGATTTTTTGGGGCGGGTCCTTCGGTGACGCAAGCGAGACGTACGCGACGTTTCGTTTTTTTAATCCTTTGATGATGTCATGATACAAAGAAAAATCCTTGGTGTACACACCCAGTGTTTTCATCCAATGAAACTATCTCGGAGGTTGAATATATACGTTTCCCCCAGGGAATCACCTAAAAAAATTCATCAGTAAGTTACCGCCGATGAACATCCCACTCAACAGCAGTACAGAAACGGAAAACAACATGAACCACACTGTTTCGCTCCACAGGAGTACTTTCTTGCCATCAAGCGGCCCAATTGGTAAGAGATTAAATGTCGCGAGTAATAAATTGACTAGGCAAATAAAACCAACCAGCGTACCCCAGAACTCGATTTTCGAGAAAAGAAAATGATACAAGATATAGGTGACGACCGCGATAAGGATATTGGCACTTGCCCCTGCCGCAGCGATTCGTCCGGTCTCCGATGGTTTTGCCTCCCCTCGAAACATCACAGCACCAGGCGCGGCGAACACCAGGCCTGTGAAAAACGCCACAATCACGGCGAGCAATAATCCGCGGGGGTACATCCTGAACTCAGACCACAGCCCACATTTTTGTGCGACAAACTTATGGGAAAGCTCATGGACGAAAAAGGCGGTGACGATCCCTAAAAACGCGATGGGCATGAAAAAAAAGTATGACCCAAGATCGATTGGAGATCCCAGGAAAAAAAACAGAAGGTTGTTCTTCGAAAACGTAAACGAAAACGCAATGGTCAGCACCACGATGGCGATAATCAGATGACCCACTTCAATTCTGCTGAACGACCCTGGTTTCCCCACCTGGAGGCTTCCCTCAGGGATGTACATATATTCACGAGGAGAAAGATCATGAAAAGAGGTGTAGAACTTCTGTCGTTCGGACATAGCGGTCTCATCGATTGAAACGAGTTATAAAGAATCTAGATAAAAACATTTGTCAGTTTCTGGGGACGTGAAATAACTGATTACCGTGCCACAATTATAAGATATGCACTAGGGGTTATAAGCCCTCCGATTGTTTGAAAACCTAAAATCTTCGTTTCTTTCTCCACAGAAAAATCGCTACAGCAATCGCACACAATAGAACGATAAGTTCGAAGCTAGGTCTAATCGAATGGACTGAACGTTATTACTTTAGTCTTTATGGAAATTCGGTCGCTACAACTGTGAATATACCTAAGATGAACATTGGTCCTAGATACCCTTTATAATCTCTGGATACCCATATCTCTTCATCTGGGATTACTCGTCCCATCTCAAATGCGTCGAATCTAACAAAGAATACGAACTTTGCTTTGAAACTGATGACTTCTCCTCCTCTGTCATTCAGGTCTGAAATCAATCCAACAAAGATTGCTTTAAATGGTTCAATATTTTTCACCAAGATAGTATCATTATCAGATATATGCCCAGGTTTTGTTGCAACAACGGGATAAATAGTATCCTCAGCTACTGATGGTGCAGTTATTACAGCGATTCCATTGTCATCTGTATAAGTTGTTGTATTATCAAAGAGAACCCCTGCGTTTTGAACTGCTGTTCCCCCCAATGTTTTCACAGTGACGTTAAAGGTGTTTCCTTCGTTCACTTGAGGATTATCAAGGGAAATATTAAAGATGTAATACAGTTCAAAGGGATGCATCAATGGATACAAATCCTGGTTACTGCCACCAGAGATGTTATAGGGTGTGTCCCCAATGCCATCACCATCCGTATCCCCTCCGGTGTAATCCGACCAATAATTTCCTTCATGACGTGATGAATTATCCCAGGTGTTACTCAGGGGATCGTATGCATTAAGGGTGTTTCGGAGAAGATTGTTATGATAGATATGATTGCCAACGGAGTCTGTGAACCGTATGCCATACTCGTTGTCCTTGATGGTGTTCCCATGGAGGGTGTTGTTCCACCCGTTTAGCCAAACACCATACAGGCTGTCTCCGATGATGTTCCCCGAGACGACACAGGTTGTAGACCGTAACAGCTGGATACCAACCGTTGTGTTAAAAATTACGTGGTTTTGCACGGTGATGTTGATGCACTCGAGTAGAATTATTTGCCCTGCATCGGCAGGAAGTATCATATCGGATTTGTTTGAGACATAGACCAGAGGCTTGCCATTCACCGTGTTGTTTGTCACAAGAGTATTGCTTGGTGAGTTATCGGAAAGAAATAAACCACAGGAAAGAAACGTGTTATGGGAAATGATGTTACCCCCAGCATCAGCGAGGTAGATCCCATGGACGACGTTCGTGATGTTGTTCCCAGTGATGGTATTGCTGTTTCCCCCTAGATAGATCGTGTCGCAAGAAATGATGTTTGCTTCGATGGTGTTGTAATCACCGGCAATCCGTATGTTGTCATTGGGGAATTCAATGATGGTATCAAAAAACGTGTTATGGGATGAGTCGATTCTAATTCCCTCACCGAGACGTCCACTGTTTTGAATGGTGAACCTCCCCATCGTCACCCAATCAGAAAGAAATGAAATGGTAAACGCAACATATCCAAGGATAACCGTTGCGTTTTTATCCTCACCAAGAAGCGTGATGGATTTATTGATGTTGAGATGACCGACATATGTTCCATTAAAAACAAACACGGTATCCCCATCACTTGAATTGTTAATCGCATCCTGAATCTTCGTGTAATTCCCTGGTCCACTCCCACCGACATAGAGCCAGTTACCTCTTGATGCTTGTTGAGATTTCTCAGTTTCCTGTGCAGTCGCAGGAAAAATATAGGTTCCAATCAACAAGAGAATGATTCCAACCGCCAACCATTTCCAAATCAGAGGTTTCTTACCCATATCTTTCCTGCCCCTATCAAAATTAATCACCCTTATCTATTTAAACTCTTTGTCCAGATGAAAAGTTATGCAGGGGCAGGGACTTAAACTCAAGTTAAAATTTCTTTCTTATTTACCCATCTGCTACTTGTTTCTAATCAATTAAGATACTATCAAGTGGTTATAAAACGTTCTTGTTCTCAGCGTTTTTCGACGAGAAAAACGACGAGAAACTCAACGATATTTTTCCACGGACTCTTTTTCTTTTTTCTTTCTAAAATCTATACTTGTTATAATCCATATAACCGAGACGGATAAAAATCTTATTAAACTGTGTTAAAAACATTTAGCTAAAACCTAGGCTGAGTATCCATGGGAGGGCGATAATCGTACCAATAATACTCCCAAGATTTGCCAAGGCGACGACCATCAGAAGACGAATGACCTTGTTTCTGAGAAAATCACGCACACTTTCAATCTTCCCAAGCTCCTGGAAATCCTTTATCACAGGTTTCCGAAGCTTTACTTCGACAAGTCCAGCGAACCAACCCGGTGCAAAAAATGGTTCTAGTGATGTAAATGGGGCAGCGAGGAACGCGGTGAGAATGGAGAGCGGATGGCCACGTGCAATTGCGACACCAATCCCAGCAAGAATCCCATGAACAAGGAACCAGACAAGGAAGATATCTTTGATTTTGTTCCAGGGGTCCAGACCTGTAGAATAGATAATCCACCCGATCACACCAAAAAAAATCACGGGAATAATCACTTCAATAATCTTCAGAAGACTGAATCGTTTCTTTGGGATCTGTTCAAATTCTTTTAGATCTCCATCCAGTTTTTGATCCTGCAGATGCTTCTTAATACCATTCAGGTGTCCTGCGCCAACAACAGCGACCACCTTACCTTTCTTACTTTCCTCGTAGATTTTCTGTGCAATATATTGATCCCGCTCGGAAATCAACACCTTCGAAGCACTAGGTGCGATGACGCTGAACTCCTCCATCATCTGAGAAATGACATCTTGTTTCATCAGCTCTTTCAAATCAAGCTCTTCGAGTTCCTCTTCATCATACCCGATCATCGCTTTGAGAAACTCCCAGACCACCCTGAATTTCTCGCGGGTCCCCATCATCCGCCAGGCGCGTTTTAGCGTCACGGTGATGTCCCGATCGATCAAGGCGACAGGCAGATGGTTCTTCTCCGCCTCCTGCATTGCAGCGATCATCTCAGAACCTGGCTCCACTCCATACTCCTTTCCCAATCTCCGTTGGATGGACGACAGGAAGGTTTGTGCGAGCATAAAATATGCGTTATTTGATTTGATTAATGCGCTGACGGGGGTGTTTTCCCATTTGTCTTTTTTTGTGATAGACTCATACCGCCGTTGGCACAGCTCCACAGCAACAATATCTGGTTTATAAGTCTCAATAGCGTTTCGTACCTCAAGTACGCTCTCCTCAGAGATATGAGCAGTACCGATAAGGATGATGTTGTCAGATATTTTTTCTTCCAAAGGTCTCTCCTTTGAGCTGCTTACATTGGCAGACGTTAAAAAACTCGTTTAAATTTCCGCTTCGAAATCCTCGACGGTTGCCTTGAATTCCTCATCAGACTTGATTTTTCCCTGCTCACGAAGAATCGCTCGGGCAAGGAGCCAGTAAATCAAGGCAAGCGCGCGTCTTCCTTTATTATTTGTTGGGATGACGTAGTCAATGTATTTGGTTTCATTATTCGTATCGCATAACGCAATTACGGGGATACCAATGTTCTTTGCCTCGTGTAACGCTTGGATATCCGCAAGCGGATCGGTCAGCAAAATGATTTCCGGCTCAAGGAATGTTTTCGCATTTGGATTTGTTAATGTTCCTGGTTGGAATCGCCCATCCAGCACCTGGATTCCCGTCATTTCCCCAAGTTTTCGGACCGGTTTCTGCCCGTATTGCCGGACAGAGACAGCAAGGATTTTTGTTGGGTCATACTTCGCAAGAAACTTTGCAGTCGCTTTTATCCGCTCATCGGTCCGCTTCACATCGATGATATATAATCCATCGTTCCGTACCTTATAGATGAACTCTTTGATATCAGCGGTTTTCTGTCGAGTACCGATATGGACACCGGATGTCATGTAAATCTCTTCGGTTACCATCATGGTTTGCTCTGGTTCCATTGATTGTTTTTCTTCCGCCATAATTGTGCCTCACATCTATGTTTTTATTTCCTTTTGTTTCACTGTAATGGGAATCGCACTTTCGTCGTACTCCAGCATCGCGATTTCAACGGGGTCGATCATGTCTTTGGGTATCTCCGCTAAGATCGTGGGTGCCCCCATAGAGAGTTGTAAGGCACGTGCGCCAATGATGCGAGCTTTTTCAAAGCGGGTATACGTCACAGTCTTCCTCCGAAGCATCGGGATAGGTAGAAGCCCAAATAACAGAAACCTTTAAAAATATTGCCCTTAAATATCCCTGTTTTTTACGATTACCGTGGTTCTTCCAGAACAAAAGCGTGTTATTTTAACTCATCGGTGAATTCCTGCAGGTCTGCCGAAGTCATCCTGGTGGAGAACTCATCGTCTAACGCAAGCTGCATATCGACGATGATGTCACGGAGTAAACGGTCGATTCGGTTGTTTTCGAATTCTTTTACCCCATCAATGTCAGAATAAATTTTTCCCATATAGCTTCCCTCATTTCTATGTATTTCGATATTGTAGAGAACTTCCTCCATCTTCTAACACCCTCTTTCTCTTTATTCACCCAATAAAATAGAATCCCTATAATAATCTTTTGGAATTTTTCGCTTGCTTACAGCATCCGTTCGATGAGGATGTTAATCGCGTCTTTTCGGTACCCAAGTGAGCCTTTATTCACAAACGATCGTTTCACCGTCCGGTGCCCCTTCTTTGGAGGGTTGAGTCGAAACAGGGGTTTTACCTCCGGGATGTCCTTGTATTTTACTTTGTTTTCCATGATCGCTTCAGCGAGTTTTTCAAAGCTATGATACGGTGCTGCTTTTTTCAGATGCTCTTCGGTGAGGGGTTTATCACCAATCAATTTTCCTCTCGAAGACAACAACTTCGTCAGTGTCTGTTTATCGATTTCACCCCAGGTCGTGTAGTCCTTTACTATCTGGAGCATTCCTTTGTGAACAACGTTTTCTTCTAACAGTACACAGTGGTTCGCATGGGTTAATCGTAGCAACTGCATTGTTCTTTTAATGTCTGGTTTGACATTAACGGTGCCTCTTACTCTAATAACTGCATACACCATAGGTTTATTCCTCCGTTTTAACCGGGGTAGCTTGTACTTCCTTCAGGGGGATTCCAATACTCCCCTGGATGATGCCAAGTTTCGTCATTTCGTTCTGGTTAATCCTCATCTCTGCGTTCTTTTTTAAGGCATCATAGACACCTTTTGCGTAGTTGACCACCGTCTTTGTCTTCCCTTCCGTAAAAGCCCAGCAATCGCTGACTCCCGCAAGGCTCAGGATTTTCTTTGCGACATCACCGGTCGCAAGCCCGATACCACGAGGTGCAGGTTTAAAGGTGACTTCCACAGAGCCACTTTTTCCTGTCACGAGGAACGGGATCGTATGAGGTGTTCCACATCCGCATTCCCAAGATCCGCAACCGCGTCGGATTTGAATCATGTTCATCTTCGCATTCTCAATCGCTCGTTTGATGCTTAACCCAACCTCTTTTCCTTTTGCTTGGCCAAGACCGACAAAACCATCTTTGTTGCCGACCGCAACCGTTATTACGAATTTCACTCGTCGACCGGAGTCGGTCATCCGTTGTACCATTTTGACGTCGATGACTTCATCCTCGACGGTTGGTAAAAGAAGATCAACGATTTCAGGTTCTCGCAGCGGGAAGCCGGACTTCAACGCGTCACTCATGGTGGTAATCTCCCCGTTTTTCACCATCTTTCCCAGTCTTGTCTTTGGTGTCCAGATGACGGGTGCGGTTCCCTCATCAAACTGTCTTCGTCGTCCTCTTGGTGCGTTTCTACGTTCTCGTTCTGCCATAGTTACTCCTCTTTGCCTCCTTTTATCCTTGTTTTAATATCACCAACGAGCGGTTTGATATCTTTGTTGAGGTGTATGCCGTAGATTCTTTCTTCTTTCGGCAGCATCTGTCCATCATGGGGGCATTCAATCCCTGCGTCAAGCACTCCTTTTAATGAGGCAAACAGCGTTCCCCCTACCGTGGGATGATATAAACCAATGTCTAACACACCGTGTTCGATTCCTTTTTCTTTTGCTCTTTTTCCAGCAAGAAACCCAGTCAGATACGCTGCTGGTGTGTTTGAGACTGAATATTTCCACCCGTATTCTTTTACGAGTTCATTGGAGATGGCGGATGCGAGGATTTTATCGCCCTGAGGATTATACTCGACGAACTGCACACGAATCGCTTTAAGGGATTTTCTGACGACAATGCGCGGTTTCTTGCTTCGTAGCAAGTTCAGTCGTAAGCGATAATTTGTTTTACGCTGTCGATGTCTCCGTGGCTTGACATGATACCGTGGTCCGGTTTTCATGGTTTCTCCTCCTTGATAATATTATCGGTAAGCAGATGTGATCTCAAATGTTGTTTACTTCGGAAGACTCCACCTTTTGCTTTGCGGTAGTACATCCGGTAGGTGTGTGCATCGATCTTCGAGTCCTGTCGCAATTCCTTAAGATATGTCCGGATTGGACGTATGGTCCGGATCCATTGTTCTTTTTTCGGAAGACGAGCGTGTTTCGGCCCTTTCCGCGAACCTTGGCCGGTCCGCCGTCCTTTCTTTCTCTGATGCAACGAATACTTGTGTCGCCCACGAGAATTTCCTTGTTTTTGTATGCTTTTAATGGCGCCTCCTTTCACGAGAATTAAGACGTCATTGCGTGTCACTGCCTTTGCTATCTCTTCGAGTCTGTCAGGATCCATCCATACTTTTGTTCCCCCGCATTTCATAATGGACGCTGCCATCCTGCGTTGATTACGTAAATCTGTCATAGCTATTCCCTCATGTTTAATACTCGAATCGAAAGTTCTCCGGCTCGTTTCGCAATCTCGAGACGTTTCTTTGTCCCTACCGTACCTCCAATGCGAACCGCTTGTTTCTTCGGATCAATCCTCTCGAGTTCCTTTACCGTGTGAATCATCACTTCCTCAAAACCAGATGCATGTAAACCCCGGACGAGTTTTGGTGCACGAAACCCGACATGCACCTTACTAGGTCGATACTTCAGGTTAATACGCAGTTTCGACGTAAATCCGCTTGGGCGTCTCCAGTTCTTCGGTATTCGTTTGTATCGGAACGCCTCGTCCCGGAGGAAATACGGCGTCCTTTTCTTTATCTGTCGCCGAATCACGAGTTGCTCCTGTTGATTCTTGCTTAATTGGGGTTTAATCTTTGGATGATACGCTCCTTCTTTCTGGTCAACGATTTCAACTGTCTCTCCTTTCTTGTCTTTTGAGTCTTCTGGGTGCTGTATCTCAGCTGTTTTTTTTGTGGTTTTTTCTTTTTTCTCTTTGAGCTGGTCAAGTATCTCCTTTGCGTTCTTCTCTGAAATTCCCTTGAGTTTTGTCAAATCTTTGATCTTTGCTCTTCGTAATTTCTCTAGAGAATCAAATCCGTTGTCATAGAGGAGTTTGGCTTTTACTTTCCCGACACCCTTGAGTGCCTCGAACTCCTTTAACACTGTTTCTTTTGTCATGATTTAGCCTCTTTTCACAATGTAGATACCGTCTTGAAACACCCGGATATCCCTATTTTTTACTTTCGTCGCACGTTCGATATTCGCAGCAGTCTGCCCTACTTTTTCTTTGTCAACCGCAGTAAGAATGATCTGTTCTCCTTTGATCTCCACTTTAACGTTCTCGAGGATCTCTGCCTTCCGAGGGAATCGTTCCCCGAGGAAATTTTGGATGATTAGATGGTTTCCTTCGACACTGGTTTTTATAGGAAAATGGGAAAACACGGTTTTCATCGTGCATTCATAGCCCTGGCTGACCCCTTTGATCATGTTTCGAATGTGTGCTTTAAAGGTACCCATCAATGCTTTTTCTTTTCGACGAGGGGACTGAGAACAGGAAATCTGCACAACATTGTCGTTCACTGCCAGCTGAATCTTTGGGTGGGAGAGGATCTTTTGTATCGATCCTTTTTCACCTTTCACATGAACCGTTTTCCCTTCGATAGTCACCTGAATACCGGTCGGGATTTTGATTTCTTCTTTTATACTGGATTTCTTTTCCATGCGTCTCACCCATCAATATACATATGCGAGGAGTTTTCCTCCGATGCCTTTCTTTCGTGCTTCGTCATGAGCGATGATTCCTTCCGTGGTGGTAAGGATGAGTAATCCAAAGTCACGTGCAGGGAGATACCGCGCCTCCCATTTATCCATCTCTTTTACTTTGATTGGATAGCGTGGTTTGATGACACCGCAGTTATTGATGCTTCCGAGGAGCTCCACCTGATAGATCCCTGCTTTTCCGTCCTCGACGAACTCGAAACTCCCCAGGTATCCTTTTTCTTTCAGGAGTGTTAGAACCCCACCGATGAGTTTTGAGGAGGGGCGGATAATGCAGGTGTGTATTCCTCGCATCTCTGCGTTTCTGATGATTGATAATGCATCTGCCAATGGATCGTTTAACATACTTTTCCACAACCTCTAATCGTATTTCTTAAAACCCATTTCTTCTGCTTTGTCCCGGAAACATTGTCTACACAGATGAAGTCCATAGCGTCGGATAATCCCGCGTTTTCTCCCGCATTGCTCGCATCCGGTTTTCCTGCCGTATATTTTCTTTCGTTCTTTGATCCTCATTCTATGACCTCGACGTTAAATTTTTCTGTGATAAATTTCATGGTTTCTTCTCTGCTAAGTTCATGGCGTTGCGGTATTTTCCGTCGGTCAATCCGACGATGTTTTATCCGATAACCTGGGTTCTCAACAGTCACACAGATGTCCATCCCAAAGATGCCGATGCTCGGATCATATTTTTGTCCCTCGAAGAGCGTATGATCAGGAACTCCAAAGGAGAAGTTACCTTGATTGTCAAAGGTGTATTCTGCGATTTTGTTCTCACGGATTTTTAATGCATTGATTAAGAATGTCTCAGCAGCTTTCTTTCGTAAGGTCACTTTGCAACCAATCGGCATGAATTTACGCAGACCCCAGTCTTTGTTGGTTGTTTTGGAGAGCGTCTGTATCGGTTTTTGTTTTGTAACATTTTCTAAAACTGATTCTGCTTTCTTGAGCTTCTCCCCTGCTTCGCCGACGCCGATATTCACGGTCACCTTCGCAACATGGGGTTTCATTGGATGTTTAGCTACTTTTTTCTTGGAAGCGGATTTTTTCGAACGCGTTGATGTCTTATGCGTTTTCGTTGCGGTTATCTTTTTTGCGCTCATTGCATTTTCACCTCAGGAAATGTCATGACTGGTTTATTTTTCCCTATTGGGAAGACATACTCAGCGATTGTGGAAAATTCTTTTTCCCCTTTCATCGTGACCAGATTGGGTTTTGACGAGGGAACCACTTGGATTTCTTCGATATTGGCGACCTCTCCGATGTGCGTTCCACCGATGATCATGGACACGGTTCCTTTCTCAAATTTGTAGACGTCATCGATTGAACTTTCCTTGAATGCAATTTTCAGAACATCCCCTGTTTTATAGTCGTCTTTCTCCACGAGTTTGTTCTTACCATCATGAAGGTTCAGCTGTATTTTTTTTCCACGAATCATGGTTTTATTCTGAATGCGGCAGAGTTTCCATTCTGCTTCGCTTTCTGAAATGGGGATGAGAGTGAGTTTTCCGTTTCTGTCGTAGAGGATTCGAAGGTTCTTTCGCATCTTCGGAATCGAGATGACATCCATCAGACCGCAGGGGAACTTGAAGTCCTTTCGTTTCACCCCATCGACGAGGATGTCGCCGTTGGATACGATTTTTCGTGCTTCTTTGTAGGTGTCGCACAACCCAAGATAATCTCGTACGAGTAAGCCGAGAGGGATCGAATATTCTAATGGATGTGGCCCTGGGGCGGCACGAATCGTTAAGACATGCTCTTTTTTATGGATGCGTAGGACTCGTGGTGCTGCGAGTCTTTTCAGGTGTTTGCTCATGGTTCACCTTCTTCTTTTTTCTTTTTTATTGTTTTAGGAGCGGGGGATTTTTTCTTCGCTGGTTTCTTTTTCGATACTTCTGTTTCGCTTGTTTCTTTTACGTTCTCTTCTTCAATCTTGGGCTCAATGCTTTCTACTGGAGCCTGTGTTGTTTCCTCTTCTTTGAGCGGTTCCGGTATCTCTTCTTTTTGTTTTTCCGCAGCTTTAGCTGCTTCCTCTGCTTTTGCCGCTTCCTGAACTTTCAGTTGTTCTTCTGCTTCTTTTTCGATTTCTTTCTTCGCGGTCTCCGATAGACTTTTTTCTAGCTTCCGTCGTCGCCATTTATCCGTGAGATTCAATTTCGTGATGAGTAAGGTGCTTGCATGGATAGGTTTGGCGAGTTTTGTTCCCTTTGCAGTGGTAATCGTAACTCCTTCGATTTCCACGGTCTGATCTCGGATGTTCACTTTCGCGACTTTATCCTCATGCCCGCGGAAGCTTCCTCGCATGATCTTGACGGTGTCTCCTTTCACCACCGGGATACTTCGTCGATCGTACTTTAACAGGAGGTTTTCTGCAAGATGTGACGAAATCCATTTTCTCTTTTTATGCAGAGGGGCATTATGGAGATTGTAGCGTTGCTTTCTTGATTTTCTTGATATCATATTACTCACTTTACAGGATTGTTGCTGCTAACGCAGCGATCTTTGGCCACCGTTCCGCAGCTTCAATAGCGACAGGACCTTTGATCATTGTTCCTTTTGTTTCTCCAGTATCTGTTATCAATACCGCAGCGTTATCTTCGAATTGAACCATGAGACCATCAGGACGTCGGAATGGGCGTCTCTGACGAACGATGACGGCTTTGAGGATTTGTCGCCTCATCTCTGTTGCTCCTTTCTTTACGCTGACGATGACTAAATCTCCGACACCAGCAGTCGGGGTTCGACGATGCACTCCTTTAATCTTCACCGTCATGATGATTTGAACAACTTTTGCACCAGTATTATCGATACATGTTAAACGGGCGCCAATCGGCAACCCTCGCATTACTCTACCTGCTATTCCCTTCATGTCTCTTCACCAATCTTACACTTTTTCTACTGTGACGAACGATACTGTTTTACTTAAGGGTCGACATTCTGCAATTCGCACGGTGTCCCCAACGGTGAACGTCATACAAGGTGGGCAATGGGCATGATACGTCGAGGTACGTTTTTCGTACCGCTCGTACTTCTTCACATAGTGCATGAATTCTCGTTCAACGGAGACGGTGTTTTGCCTTTTGGTTGATACCACGGTTCCCATGAGTACTTGTCCCCGCACCGATAACGTCCCATGAAACGGACAAAACTTATCGTTACAGATAGTGCTCGGTGGTTTGAGGTTCAACCCTATGTCTCGTGCTTGCTTTTTTTCTGCCAATGTGTTCACCTTGTTTTTTTTATTCTTTCTTCTGGTCGATAGACCAATCGTGATCCTTTCACGATGGTTTTTTTACCATGATATTCAAATGCGAACGTTGCGGTTTGCTTTGCGATGCGTTTTTGTTTCTTGTCGATTTCTATGAGGAAGGTCTGTTGTGTCTCATCGATGATGAGACCGGTTTGATGCACCCATGTTGGGTCGGTGCATTCGAGGATAGTGACCGTTCTGCCGATGAGTTCATCGCTGGTGATCGGCTCATGTTCCATGGAAGGTCCTTCCTTGACGCACGGGGTGCGTCCGATGAGGTTTTTTAGATCACGTCAACAGTGAATCCGAGTTTTTCTAATGCTTCTTTTACCCGTGTTCGATGGTCCCCTTGGAGTTCAATCCTGCCTTCTTTGATGGTTCCGCCGCACGCACAAATCGATTTGAGGTTGCTGACCAATGCGTTCATGTCCAGGTCATGGGGGTTCAGACCGTCCACGACGGTCATCGTCTTCCCATACCGTCTCTTGTCAACCGCAATCGTGATGCTTTGTTGTTCTCGTGCGATTTCTTCACAGACACAGATCTCTTTTGGGAGGCCACATTTTGGGCATATATCACTCATTTGTGTTCTCCTTCCTCCTGCATGATTGTAAGAATCCGAGCGATGGATTGCCGTATCTGCCTAATCTTCCCGGGAGACGGTGATGAGCCTCCCATGGCAGATACCCCACGTTCATGCATAAGTTCTTCTTTTAATTCTCTGAGTTTTTCACTCTGTTCCTCAGGGCTCATTTGCCTGATTTCTTTAACTTTGAGAGCCATTTTCAGTACCCTCTTCTAATACTTTTCTTATGTTTTTTACAATCAACTCAGCGGTTTTATTGCCAATTCCATCAATCGCAATGAGGTCATCGAGATTCATCGTGTAGAGCTCCTCAAGGGAAGTTATCTTTGCTTTTTCCAGTTTTTTCAGCACTGATGGGCCAATCCCTGGAATCTTCGTGATTTCTTTGATGTCGGTTTTTTTCTCAAGTTTTATCTCTGGGGGTTTTGCTTCGATTTTCACTTCTGGTTTTGCTTCTTCTTTCATTGCAATCTTATAGGTGATTTCATCGGGGAGTTTTGAATCTGGCTTCATAATTCTGACTTTCACTCCAAGCACCCCTGGTTTGAGTTTCGCGGTTGCGAGCCCGATATCCATGACTTCTTTGGCGGTTTCCCCACAGTATTTCACATGGCCTTCCGTGAATTTCTCTGTTCGGTGTCGCTCTCCGGTCAGTTTACCTGCGAGGATTACTTGGCATCCTTTTGCCCCTGCTTGCATTATCCGCCGCACTGTTGAATGACCTGCTCGTCTGAAATGCCAACCTCGTTCAAGTGCTTCTGCAAGTTTCTCTGCCATGATCTGAGCATTGAGTGACGCGCTTGAACCCGCCTCTTGTATCTCAATTTGAGGGTTATCGACATTAAACTTGGTTCGAATGGAATCGGTCAGTTCCTTGATTTTTGACCCGCTCTTTCCGATGACCATACCAGGTCGCTCGACAAGAATGTTCACTCGTGTACCGATTGGGGTCCGCTGGATGTTCATCCCACCGAAACCAGCACCTTCGATTTCTTTTACCAGGAATTTTTTAATCAACGATCGCTTCGCGTTCTCTCTGATAAACTTGCGTTCATTTGCCATTATTCTACCTCTTCAAGAATGATTTCCACATCCGTTGTCGTTTCATTTTTATCGGTTGCTCTTCCATGTGCTCGTGGCATGATTCCTCGGATGATTCTTCCTTGATAGGCTGAGATGTGTGTGATTTTCATTTTATCAACGTCGAATCCTTTGTATTCTGCGTTGTTCTCCGCGTTTTCGACGACCTTGAGCATGTAACGAGCCGCTTTCTCTGGGAAGCTGCCTGGTCCGATCCCCTTTTGATGTAATCGTTTCTTCTTATGATAGACGGCAGGTAGTGGTCGTTTCAGAGCGATGATCTCTTCGAGGTACTTTTTTGCTTCTTCTATTGTTTTTCCATGTAACGCATGGGCAAGGTTCATCGAGTCTTTCTGTGAACAGTGTAGTTCATATCCATAGGCTCGTGCGCTTTTTTCTGAGTCTTTCTCAGCTGAGTATTTTGGCATGGTTCATCACTTCAATGGCATGAATTTGGAACCCCGGGTGGCTCCGACACCAGGTCCTGTATGTTTCACTTTCTTACGGGTTAATGCAAATTCTCCGAGATAATGCCCAATCATCTGAGGCTGAATATTGACTCGTTCGAAATCTTTCCCGTTATGGATCAGGATATTATGTCCAACAAACATCGGCAGGACAATCATATTTCTGCAATGGGTCTTTATCAAATCCCCTTGTTTCGCGTTCTTCACATCAATCATTAACTTATTTTCGTCCTTGGATAACCCTCGTTTGAGCGTCCTGCGGGATCTCGAGGGCAGCATCGGAAGCAATTCCTCGACAGAGAGTTTTTGCAGCTCCTCGATGGTTTTTCCATGGAATTGAAATTCCTTTTTTCGAATCTCAACTTTTTTTCTCTCTCTCTTCCGTCTGCTTTTCGCTGCTGATCCAAATTTAATTTGTGGCATGGTTATTACCTTTTTCCAGTTCTTCGAGCAGCAAGATTTCCAACTTTTCTACCTGGTGGTGCGCCGCGTGAGATACAACTTGGTTTTCCCACATGTTGATGGCTTCCACCTCCATGTGGATGATCCACAGGGTTCATGGCGACACCGCGTACCACAGGATAATTTCTTCCTTTTCCGCGGGATGCATGCCATTTTTTCCCTGCTTTCATAAATGGTTTTTCTTGTCGTCCACCGCCAGCGGCGATTCCAACAGTTGCTCGACATAATGAATCTAATGTTTTGAATTGACCTGAAGGGAGGCGAATGATTGTTTTTTGTGCATCATGGGATATTATGTACGCTCCGCTCCCACCAGCTCGGACCATCTTTCCCCCATCTCCCGGGGTGATTTCAATGTTATAAATCGGGTACCCCTCAGGGACATTCCCAATCGGCATGATGTTTCCAAGCTCACAATCCGCTTTACTTGCGGTGAATTTTACCTCGTGGCCGACAGAAGATCCTTCGGTTGCAATCATTAATACTTTTTTGTTATTCTCCATTCTGACTTCAGCAACAGGAGCGCTTCGTCCTGGGTCATGAAGAAGTCCTTCTACGACACCTTTTGTGTTCCGGTCATTGGTATACTGGATATTCCCACGGTATTTGTGTGACGGGACGTTGTATCGACCGCGACCCCGCCCTCGACGTTGCTGGATAAGATTTTTTCCCATAGTTCACCTCGTTAGAAGACTCCTATGCGCATGCCGATATCCTCTGCTTTATATTGTGGCATGAAGACAACGGTTGCGTGTTTTCCTTTTGGTGTTATCCGTGTGTTTATCGATTTTACTTTCACGGAAAACATTTTTTCGACTGCTTTTTTTATCAATGCCTTATTTGCGGTTCGTTTCACCATGAACTCTAAGGCATTGTTTTTCTCCATATGACTCATCGATTTCTCTGTCACAAATGGATAGAGGATGATTGAATAGGGGTCCATAGTCATTATCTTGCGCCTCCTAGTTTTGTTAATGCAGATTTCGTAAAGACCGTCAATCTGCCGGCTATCCCGCCTGGTGCGAGAAGCTCGATGTTGAGTTCTTGTGGTTTTGTGATATCGACCCCGCTGAGATTTTTAGAGCTTTTTGCTGTCCCTTCTTTTAATGACACGATGAGTAAGGATTTTGGTACGCGATATCGTCGACCTCGCATTTTTCCTTTCCCTGCTCGTATGTGTTTTCCCTTTGATGACCGAAGAACATCCGAGTAGATACCTATTTTTTCTAAGACTTCAATGACTTCCTTGGTCTTTTTAATCTTTTCAAAGTCATCGTCGATGACAATAGGTAAGGTTATTTTTTCGTCGAATTGATGTCCTCTGTTTGTGACGATTTCTTTTGTTGCGGTTGCTGCGAGTGCTGAATTTCGCGCGAGTGTGTTTTCTTTTTTGTTCATTTTTTCTTTCCAATTCCGTTCGACTTTCGGGGGATGTGCTCGTCTTCCGCTTACGACATTTGGTGCGAGTGCGGCGGATTGTCCTTGTGTCAACCGTGGTACTCTGGACATCCCTCTGCCCTTGCCGACTGATGCGACTGCATGTCTTGTTCCTGCAAGAGGATCTGAACCATATGGTTGTCGTTGATTGGAGTGGATGACTTCGAATGATTTTTTTATGATATCGGGACGATATGGTGTTTCAAAGATTTTTGGTAACTCAATTTTTTCTTTGACGGTCCCATCGAGTGCGTAGAGGTTTACTTTTGTCATTGTTAGGCTCCCTGTTTGCTGGTTGTTGATACATAGGTGATTTCTGCTTTCTGGAATTTCACACCACGTTGATACCGCACTGCGTCCCGCATTCCGATGAGACGTTTCGCTGGTCCTGGAATGGAACCGTGGATGAGAATGTAGGAATTTCGTATCACTCCGTAGTTCGGGAATCCACCTGCAGGGGTGATTTCCTCGCCGTTCTCTCCGATTTTTAAGACCCGCTTGTTGTATTCCGTGCGCTGATGGTACCCCATTTGCCCTGCTTGTGGGACCGTCGCTTGGACCCAGCTTGGATGCCAGGAACCAGCGGTACCAATCATCCGTCGGTGTTTTGAATTTTTATGGTGCAAGAGCTTCACATGATGTCTTTTTATGGTGCCTTGCCATCCTTTTCCTTTGGTAATCGCGATGGTATCCAGCATGTCTCCTTCTCTCATAACATCGTTAATCTTCAGCTCTTTTCCGAGGATTTCCTTTGCGTATTTGCTTTGATCTTCGATGGTTCCACCGCCGATTTTCACCTCGCTTATCTCTGGTGCTTTCTTGGTGGTTCCGGTGACGAGTTTTGGTTGCGTGTAGAGGATTACTCGGATTTCATCAGCATCTTTGGTTATGTCCCAATTTTTTTCTTTTTGTTTTTTCACAAGAGGAATGCTGCGTGCTAACTCCGGGTCAAGTTTTTCCGCCCAGATTTCGCCAACACATTGAAGGCCATAAGCAGATTGTTGGTAGGCCCGTACCGCTGCCACTTTCATGGGTGGTGTTTCTACAACGGTGACTGCCATCTTCACTTCTCTTCCTGACGTTGTCGAAGTTGGTCGGTAATCGACGATGAATGCATGGGTCATTCCAGCCTTATAACCAAAGAAACCCTGTATCTTTGGTTTGTCGTTTCCTTCTGCCCAACTTTTAATGTGGGGGGTTTCTGTTTTCGCTCGTTTTCGTGGCCAAAAGCCATGTGACCCGCGTTTTGGATGGTGGATATCTGGCATAATATATCCTCTGTTTTTATCTTTGAACGATACGTTGTGTTGTTATATCTCAACCGTGACACTTCCGAGAACAGTCAAAAGTCATGAGGACTGTCTCTTCCCGGGATTCTTAAGGAATTGCCCGATCATGTCTGGTCAAGATTGGGAAGTAAGGCATAAAAGAATTGGTATATAAACATTGTTGCTCCTGACGTTTTTGGAAAAACTGACGCGAAATACTGTTTCTAATAATGATATTTAATAATAGCAGATGCGTGCTCGAAAATTGAAGCATCGATACGCAGATTGCAATGCAAGGTTTCCCGACTTCCGAATGAATCATGACATTGGGAGTTGATGCGGAAGAAAGAATAAAATTGATGCGAAAGCGTTGATATTACAGAAAAATGATTTCTTGAAGATATGGTTGGAAAATGAAAATTTTTTCTTGTTTATAAAGCGATTGTCCTAAGGTTTTATCGCAGTGTTTCCGGGGAGAGACTCGCGATTGCTTTCGTTTGAACAGCATTCTTGGGTTGTATGGTTCCTGGGTCAATCGCTTTCTAAAGCAACATGACTGTTTGATTTCAGTATTATGACGTCGAATCATAACGCAGTTGTCGTACTGTCCGAATTAATAATTTATTTTTTTTGTAACAATTCTTCTCCAAACTATATTTTTCTTTTTTTCAAAGACCTGATTATGAGAATTGGAGGAATATTGGTAAAATACCAATAATTACCAATAATTATTTATAGGGATACTTCTATAACTATGTCTGTGTCAAGACATTGCTTAGCAGGTAATCAAATGAGGATAAATATATGAAAAAAAAAGAAACGAACCATGTGATGTCAATTACAGTTTTTCTCCTTGTTACCCTTTTTTTTGTTGCTGCGCTTTCCGGATGCACGACCCAACAGAAGAATACGATTAAAATCGAAGGAGCCTTTGCGCTCACCCCCATGATGGAAAAATGGGCAGCAGAGTATAAAAAAATTCACCCAGAAATCAATATCGACATCAATGCAAACGGTGCGGGAGCAGGCATGGCAAACGCATTAAAAAAACTCTGTGATATCGGCATGGTGTCTCGGGAGATACACCAATCAGAAATAGAGCAGGGGGCATTTTGGGTATCGGTGGTAAAAGATGCAGTTGTTGCGACAATAAACACGAACAACCCCGTCATTGATACCATCCTTTCAACTGGTTTGACCAAACAACAGTTCAAAGACATCTACATTACCGGGACTCTTAAGACCTGGGGGCAGCTTATTGGAAAGGAAGACATTACACAAAATATCATCGTCTACACACGTTCTGACTCCTGTGGAGCAGCTGAAACATGGGCCCAATATTTAGGAGATTTTAAACAAAATGATCTAGGGGCCTTAGTCGATTTAGACAGAATCTCAGCAGTAAACGGCGATAATACACTTGCCGCAACCATACAACGAGAACAATACGGAATCGGGTTCAATAACATCGCATTTGTTTATACGAAAACACTTGAGGATGGTTCGATGATTCCAGCTGACGGAATCCTCCCGGTCCCTATCGATCTGAACGAAAATGGCACACTTGATGAATATGAGCAAGTATATGCAAATCGAACCTCCATCGTCGATGCTATCAACAACAATATCTATCCATCACCACCCGCACGACCTCTCCATCTTGTCACTTCTAGAAATTTCACTGGTATAGTGAAAGACTTTGTCCACTGGATATTGGTTGAAGGTCAGCAGTATGTCTTAGATGCAGGATACGTACCCTTATCAGACTCGATTATTACTACACAACTCCAGTATCTTGAGAGTGCAACACGACCCGAGCTTCAATAGCCATTATCGATGTTGGTTTCAGAAAAAAAAGGACGGACGTTCA
>Ga0265297_10002919_pt1 | contig 32714 bp, 35 predicted proteins | sample Munlanlwell13791_FD_192502 | JGI IMG/M metagenome (GOLD analysis project Ga0265297, IMG submission 192502) | Leachate microbial communities from a municipal landfill in Southern Ontario, Canada - Leachate well 137-91 | ecosystem: Engineered > Solid waste > Landfill > Unclassified | place...
GACGACGGCAAAGATCAAGCTCGGCTTCGAAAGGTCCAGCCCAAAAAACATCTGGTTTATCTCTTGCGGCCTTTGTATAAAAGAATAAAGAAGGTTTATATGCTCTTGCCCGATGCCGGTGCGAAGCATGTTATAAAGAGCTATCAACAGCGGCAGCTGGATAAGCAGAGGGAGAAAGCCGGAGAAAGGATTGAAATTTTTCTCTTTATAGAGCTTCATCATCTCATCCGCCTGCTTTTTTTGGTCGTCTTTATATTTTTTTTGGATATCCTTGACCAGCGGCTGGATCTCGTTCAATAATTTCTGCGACTTTAAAGACTGCTGGGTCGAAGGGTAGAGGAGTATTTTTACAAGCAAAGTGATCGCTATGATCGCGAGGCCCAGGCTATGGCCCGGCAAATATAAATAAAAAATTATCAAAAGATTCACCAGCGGCTGGTAAAGGACAATATTAAAAATGTTTGAGATGGTCAATTGCATGCTGAATAAATTATACAACTAAAAGCCGCTTCTCTAAAAGCCTTGTCTTATCAAGAGCATCCTTGAACAGCGATTCCCTCTCTTTAAACCCCAGCTCTTTTATGGCGGGGTAGGCTATAAAAACCGCGTCATAGCCGATTTTTATACTGCCAAGGTTGCGCCAGGCGATCTCCCTTAGGTGGCGCTTGATCTTGTTCCTGTCTACCGCCTTTTTAGCTGTTTTTTTGCTTACAATAAAACCAAAACGGCTTTGAGGCAGGCTATTTTTCGCTGTTTTCAAAAAAAAGGCTTTTTGTCTAAGCCCTTTCCCGAACTTCAAAACCTTTTCAAAGTCCCTTTTTTTTCTTAGCCTGTTTTCTTTCGGCAGCATAAGGATCCCGCAGATTCGCTGAAATTAAAAACCGCTTAACCCCGCTAAAACCAGCCTCTTCGCTAAATTATACAGGACAGACCCTGCTTTGAGCAATTTTTAACAATGGCTGGTCTTTTAAGGCTTAGACGGTTAACTGCCAACGGCCCTTCTGCCTTCTTCTGGAAAGAGTCCTTTCTCCGCCCGTTGTGGATTTTCTAGCTAAAAAACCATGGGTTCTCGCTCTTTTTTTCTTTTTGGGTTTATATGTTGAACTCATATACATCCAAATATATCAAATTTAACGTTTTTGTCAATTTTAAAAACATCCGTCAGGGTTAACAACAGCTTCTCCACAAGTTTTGCACAGGATGAATTTTCTCCTTAGATGGCATTGAGTTCTTTACTTATCCACAGCTTATGCTTTATAATAATTTTACCCCGTTAGAGGCTTGGCCGCTATAAAAAATAATAGCCAGGCTTCCAATGAGGTTCGCAAAATAACTGTTAACTTCCCAGAAGATCAAGCCTGACCCCATATGACTTATCAAGAGCTTTGGCAAACGGTGCTGGCCCAGATCCAGCTTAACATTTCGCCGGCTAATTTCGCTACCTGGTTTGCGAACACAAAGATCTCGTCTCAAGAGGAAGGAACGGTTTTTGTTTCTGTTCCCAATTCTTTCGCGAAAGAATGGCTGGAACAAAAATACAATAAAGAAATATTAAAAATATTAAGGGCTCTCGATAACAACATCAAAGAAATAAATTACCGCATTGATTTTCCCGTTGCCAAGACAAAAGAAGCGCCGAAACAGCCAGACCCCCAGGAACTGCCCGCGGAACAATTGGGATTCGCGGAACTGGAAGTGGACAAGGAAACCAATTTAAACCCCAAATACAGTCTCCAAAACTTTATCGTCGGACCATTTAACGAGCTGGCTCATGCCGCCGCCGAGGCCATAATCAAAGAACCGGGAAAAGTTTATAACCCCTTGTTCATATACGGGGGAGTGGGCCTTGGAAAAACGCACCTTTTGCAAGCCGTCGGCAATGAGCTGTCGAAAAGAAACCCTCCCTGCAAAGTAAAATATATTCCTTCAGACAAGCTTATTACCACGATAGTTAATTCCATCCGCAACCGGAGCATCGATGAATTGAAAGTGACGCTAAGAAAAGTTGATGTTCTGATCGTCGACGACGTCCAATTCTTCGCGGGAAAAGAAAAAACCCAGGAAGAATTTTTTCATACATTCAACGACCTCTACCAGCGCGGGAAGCAGATTATTCTATCCTCCGACCGGCCCCCGAAAGCGATACCCGCGATCACGGAAAGGCTCAAGTCGCGCTTTGAGGGCGGCATGGTGGCGGACGTCAGCCTGCCGGACTATGAAACCCGGCTGGCCATATTAAAACAGAAGGCCGTAGAGAAGAACGCCGATGTTCCGATCAAAGTCTTGGAATACATCTCCGCCAACATCCAAAAAAATGTCCGAGAGATAGAAAGCGCCCTAAACAGGCTTTTGGTTTTTCAAAAGATCAACGATAAGATCCCCAGTTTTGAGGAGGCAAAAAAACTTTTAAGGAATATCATCGTCTCGCCCTCAAAATTCACCAACCCCACCCGGATAATCCAAACCGTCAGCGAATTTTACGACTTAAGCGATAAAACCCTTTTTTGTTCCTCCCGTAAAAAAGAATTTGTTAAACCCCGCCAATTGGCGATGTACCTATTAAGAAAAGAGTTAAGCTTCTCTTTTCCCGCCATCGGCCGGAAATTCGGAGGAAAAGACCACACAACCGTAATGCACGCTTGCCAGCTGATCGACCGCGAGATGCAAGAAAGCGAAAAATTTTCACAAGAGGTTGATCTTATACTGCAAAAAATTTATAGCCTGGACGCATAGATTTTTTACCATCTTCTGTGGATACACTGTTTAAAAAACACAGATAACCGATCGGGAAAAATAGGGGATAAAAAGGAACAAATTTGATCAAATTTTTAAAACAAAAAATCCTCCCGTTTTTCCCCGCGAACATCCACCGGTTTTTCCACCGCGAGTACAGAGATAAAAACAGCCGCCAGTGGCTGAAAAATAACGATTTCCAACTTATTTCCACAGCTATATCCACAACGCTAATAATAACAATAAATATAAATTTATATTTTAAATTACTATTATTATGAAGATAACGCTTTTAACCAAAACCCTAAGAAAAGGGCTAACCATAGTGGAAAAGATCGCCGGCCGGGTTTCCACCTTGCCGATACTTAATAATGTTCTTATCGAACAAGAGCAAAACTTTATTAAGCTCTCCACGACCGACCTGGAACTGGGTATTCAATGGTGGGGTTTATGCAAAGCCGAAAAAGACGGGAAGATAACAGTGCCGGCTAAATTTTTTTCGCAATTGGTTGGATCTCTAAGCGATGAAAAAATAGACATCGAAGAAAGAAACAAAACCCTGCACATTGAAAGCAAAAATTTTAAAACCCAAATAAAGGGTTTTTCCGCCGATGATTTTCCGATTATCCCGACTTTCCTAAAAGACCTGTACGTCGAGATCAATAGTAAAAAATTAAAAGACGGGCTAATGGATGTCATAGATTTTACCAGTCTTTCACAGGTCAGGCCGGAGATATCGGGCGTTTATTTTTCCTTTAAAGACGATTGCCTTAAACTGGTGACCACCGACAGTTTCCGTTTGGCCGAAAAAACCCTTGCGTTCTCGGGCAAAAAAGAAGAATACAATAATCTTTTTAAGAAAGAGATAAATTTTATTTTGCCCCAAAAAACCGCCAAAGAGCTGATCTCCGTTCTTTCCGATACGGTAAAAAATGTTAAAATATATTTATCGGAATCACAGGTGATGTTTGAAACAACCCTTCAGGAAACAGACCACCCGGAAGTTAATTTGGTCTCGCGCCTGATCGAAGGGGAGTATCCGACCTACCAGGAGATAATCCCAAGGGAAAGCCAGACCAAAATAGTCTTGCATAAAGAGGAGTTTTCCAAGCAGATAAAAATAGCCAGCCTGTTCGGGGGGAAAATAAACGAGATAAAAATAAAAGCCGATTCCGACACCAGAGAAATGGAGATATTGAGCCAAGACCCGGATATCGGGGAGAGCAAGTCCAATTTGCCGGCCAAAATAGAGGGAGACAAGGTCAACGCGGCGTTCAATTGGAAATTCGTTCTCGACGGCCTGAACAAGATAAAGAGTTCGGAAGTGTTCTTCGGCCTCCACGATAATAAGGGCCCGGCGGTGCTGAAGCCGATCGGCGACCCGAGTTATTTGTACGTAGTAATGCCAATAAACCCCGACTAGGTGCGCGGAATTTTCAATTTTTAATTTCCAATAAATTTTCAATGACCCAAGTTGAAAATATCATAAGTCCGCATAGTTAGTATGGCACTCAAAAAGAACAATACCGCGATCGCTTTGATCATTTTTGCGATAATATTTTTTGATGCTTCCGTTAAATTATTGAGCCAGGGGTCATCCCCCGTGTTCATAATTTTTTTCATTTTTTTTATCCTCTATCTAAAATTTATCCGCCCCCTCAAACAGTTAAAGGGAACATCGTGGACCGATACCGACGCGGGATATTCCAAGCTTAAATCCATGCTTCAAGCCGAAACGGAGGACGACGCCGTTCCCCGCCCCCGGCAAGAGACGGCTCGAGCCGCGATCAGAACGAAACGTTTCGGCCAAGAAGAAGATGCTTGGGGCCCGGCCGCGGAGAATTATATAAAAAAGGAAAAAGACGAGAACAGCGAAGGCTATTGGAGGGACAGGGAATCCAAAAAGATCAGCAAGGGAAGGATATTTGAAGACGAGAGGATCGTCAAAAAGGAGGGGAGCGGCCGGTTCAGGTAGAAATAGTCTTTCGATCAAATAAAAAAATCGCCAGATGGCGATTTTTTGATGCGGGGGCTTCAGAGTTTTTCTCCCGTAGTGCTGCTGTAAAGGGGGGCAGTGATCGTTGCCGGAACGGTTACAGCGGCCCCTGTTGTCGTCGTGGCGGCCATGGAAGTGCTGTTTGCGGCTGGAAGGTTGATCATCGGCTCTTTGAGCTTGGGCAGGGCTTGGAGCATGAACGCGCGCCAGATCGGACCGGCCATGGCTTCGCTGATCTTTTGCATGGGCGCGCGGTTGTTATTCCCCGCCCAAACGCCGACAGCCAGCCGGGGAGTGAAACCGATGGTCCAGCCGTCTTTATTCTCCTGTGTTGTTCCTGTTTTTACCGAGACTTTATAATTTTCGAAATAAAGATTTGAGTGGTATCCGAAGATCGGCGCCCTGGCGTTATTGTCCGACAGGACATCGGCGATCAGATCGCAGACATTTTTCTCTAAAACTTTTTTCGGAGTGGCATCGTGACTGTAAAGAATATTCCCGTTAGCGTCCTCTATCCTTAATATCGCGGTCGGGGGGATATAATATCCGCCGTTGGCAAAGGTGCTGTAGCCGGAGACCATATCCAGCAGCTTTACGTCTCCCGCGCCAAGCACCAGAGGTAGGCCGTAAAAAGAAGCCGGTTCGTTCAAAGTCGTGATGCCCATCGCTTTTGCCAATTTGATGCTGTCTTCAAGCCCGGCCATGTCGCGCAAAACTTTTAAAGCGGGGATGTTCAAAGACTGGGCCAGCGCGTTCCTTAATGTTATCGGCCCGCGGAATAGCCCGTCGTAGTTGGAGGGGATATAGTGTTTGCCGCCATATACGCCGAAATCCGTCAGCTCATCCACGACAATGCTTTTGTCGGAAAAGCCCTTATTGAAGGCCTCGGCGTAAACAAAGGGTTTGAATGACGAACCCGGCTGGCGGTTGCCTTGGGTCGCGACATTAAAGTCCGGTACGAATTTACAAGTGGTGGCAGGGTCGCATCCTTCCGGGTATGGTTTTCCTTCGGGGTCGGCGGAACCCACCATCGCCAGTATCTCTCCTGTTTTCGGGTCGATAGCTATCAGCGCGCCGTTATACGCGCCCCAAGCGGTATTTGTTTTCGTCCCGTCTTTAACGTCTTTTTGGGCGGAGTTCTGGAGATCCCAATTAAGGGTGGTGTATATCTTCAACCCTTTGGTTTCTAAAAAGCTCTGGCCGTATTTTTCCGTCAATTGCTGTTTGACATAGGTTACGAAATGGGGAGCCAGTGTTTTAGGGAGCTTATCAAAGGTTATTTCTTCTTTTTTCGCCTCATCGGCCTGATCTTGGGTTATGTAATGTTCCTGGGCCATCCTGTTGAGGACATAGTCTTTTCTGCCCATCAATTCTTCGACGTGGCTGCCGTAGGGATTATAATAGCTCGGTCCCTGGATGATGGCGGCCAAGACCGCGGCCTGGGCAAGGTCCAAGTCCGAGGCGGACTTGTCAAAGTAGGTCAGGGACGCTTCCTGGGCGCCGTAGATATTAACGCCAAAAGGGACCTGGTTGATATACCATTCCAAAATTTGGTTCTTGGGATATTTTTTGTCGAGTTCGAGCGACAGGATTATTTCTTTGAGCTTTCTGTCGATGCTTTTTTCGTTGCTCAACAAAGAGGAGCGGATCAGCTGCTGGGTGATGGTCGAGGCTCCTTGTTTCGCTTCGCCCGATTGCAGGTCTACGCTGACAGCCCTTAGCATGCCGCGGAGATCTATGCCATTGTGCTGATAAAAGCGGGCGTCCTCGGTGGCGATGATCGCTTTTTGCAAAATTTCCGGTATTTTATCGATCGTTAAGTATGTTCTTTTTTCTTCTCCATATACGCTCGAAAGGACTATTTTGCCGTCGCGATCATATATTTTGGTTGCTTGGTTTATCTCGTTCTCGGTGAATTTTTCAGGCCGGGGGAGGTCTTTAGTGTAAATAAAAAACAATATGGCGGCGGCTATTATCCCAAAAATTATCGCTCCGAAGATCATTTTAAGAATAAAAAACAGGCCTCTTCCCAGACCGTTGATCGTTTGATAAACCCTTAGAGACCTTTTTCTTTGCGCCATATCTTTATAATACATTGGAATGGGGCGGGAATAAAGTGCCGGAAGCGTAAATTGATAATTTTTCGCTTATTTTGCATTTTACGTTTTTTGGTCCCTTGCGCTGTTTTTTACAAAATCAATTTTTTAAGATAAACTTATAAGGTAAAATTACTAAATTATGATCAGGTGCGGATATGGATAATCAAACCAAGGAAGAAAAAATAAAAGAAATATTGACCAGGGGAGTGGAGCAGGTCGTTGACCAGGAGCATTTGGAAGAGAGGCTGTTAAGCGGGGAAGTCTTCAACGTTAAGCATGGGGTGGACCCGACGGGGCCGAGGATACATTTGGGCCGCGCCGCCCAGCTGCTTAAATTGAGAGATTTCCAAGAGATGGGACACAAGATAACTCTGATCATCGGCGACTTTACGGCCCAGATCGGCGACGCCTCGGACAAGACCGCGATGAGGCAGCCTATCTCCGAAGAAAAAATAAAAGAGAATATGGTTGATTACTTGCCGCAGATAGGCAGGGTATTAGATCTGGAAAAAACGAAAATATATTATAACAGCGAGTGGCTAAGCCGTTTGACGGTGAAGAACTTATTTTTGATCGCCCAGAATTTTACAGCACAGCAGATGATCCAAAGGCGGAATTTTAAAGAAAGGTGGGAGCAGGAAAAACCAATAGGCTTTCATGAGCTTCTTTATCCGATGTTCCAAGGATACGATTCGGTGGCGATCAGGTCCGATTTGGAGGTCGGGGGCTATGACCAGCTTTTTAATCTTCAAACGGGCCGCACCGTCCAGAAATTTTTTGGCCAAAAACCGCAGGATATAATGGCCTTGAAGATGATCTGCGGGCTGGATGGCAGGAAGATGTCAACAAGCTGGGGGAACGTTATCAATATGGCCGACGACGCCCGGCAGATGTACGGGCTGGTAATGTCTATGCGAGACGAGACGATGTTCGATTACTTTGAGCTTTGCACCCGTGTCTCGATGGAAAGGATCTCTGATCTGAAAAAAGGCTATGAAAGCGGGAAGATCAACCCCCGGGACATTAAAAAAGAGCTGGCGAGAGAGATAGTATCCGTTTTCCACGGGAAAGAGGAGGCTGTTTCCGCGGAAAAAGAATTTGAAAATATTTTTAAGGAGAAGGGCCTTCCTTCCGATATCTCTCAAACAGAGATAGAAGAAGGGGAGTTGGGTATATTGGACCTGCTTTTGGCCTTGAAGCTGGCCAGTTCAAAATCCGATGCCAAAAGATTGGTTTCGCAAAAGGGGGTGAGGATGGGTTTTGGAGAAGGAGATCTGGAGGTCAAAGACGACTGGCAGGAAAAGATCAAAGCGGAAGAGGGCCTGATCGTCCAGGTCGGCAAAAGAAAATTTGCCAAGGTTAGGAAAAGGGGTTAACTTTTTAAAAGTTTCAAAGAGTCGCAGCCGCAAATGGCAGCTGCCAAAGCGTCCGCAGCGTCATCGGGCCTTGGCAGCTCTTTTAATTTCAAAAGGAGCTGGACCATTTTTTGCACCTGGACCTTCTCCGCCCTGCCATAACCGCAAACGCCGGTCTTTATTTGCAGGGGAGTGAATTCAAGGACAGAGACGTTCTTTTTTGCCGCCTCCAACAAAATAACCCCGCGCGCTTGGCTGACGGGGAGAGCCGTTTTGAGATTTTTGAAAAAATAAAGGCTTTCCACAACGATGATCTTGGGCTCGTATTTTTCTATGAGAATTATCAGCTCAGAGCTTATCTGCGCCAGCCGCTGGCCAGTCCCCATTTTCGGGCTGGTTTTGATCACGCCGTAAGCAACGCAGGTTTGAACCATTTCTTTCCTGCTTTTTTTGATGCTGTTCTCGACAACACCGTATCCGGTGGTAGCCGTGCCCGGGTCTATGCCAAGGACTATCATTGGTATTTTAAAATTTTAAGTTTGAGAAAGCCCGAGAAATGTCATCGTTGGATTCGAGGTCTTCCAAGAGTTTTTGGTTTGAATTTTTAGTCTTTTCATCAGCATCGACTTCTTCTTTGGCAAACCATCCCAAGGAAGCTTCTTCGGTTTTTATGCCTTTGGCCTCAATGTCCTTTTTGACCTGGTCGAGTTCTTCCGCCTTAGTGAACACTTCCAAGATATTTTCGTCCCAAGCGGTGTTTTCGGCCCCAGATTCGATGACCGTCATTTCGAGATCGTCCTTGGACTGGTGTTCGGCTGTCTGGGAATTTGTGTCTATCACCATATATCCCTTGTGTTCGAACATCCAGCGGATCGCTCCCTCGTTAACGAGTTTTCCGTTATTCTTGTTCAAAATGATCCTCGCTTCGCTCAAGGCGCGGTTTTTATTATCAGTGATCCCTTCCGCGATTATCGCTATCCCGTTCGGTCCGTAAGCTTCAATTGAGAATTCTTCCAATACTACGCCAGGCAGCTTGCCAGCCCCTCTCAAAATGGCGCGTTCGATGTTTTCGCGGGGCATATTGAACTCGTGGGCCCTGTCAACGGCTGCTTTTAATTTCGCGTTGGTCTCCGGGTTATCGCCGGTTTTGGCCGTTATTGAGATCTCTCTCGCCAATTTGGAAAAAACCGAGCTTCTTTGCGCGTCGGCTAATCCTTTTTTATGTTTTATACCCGCCCAGTGAGAATGACCGCTCATAGTTTTTTATTACCCGCCGTAGTCCCGCAAACCTGCGGGACGAAGGAGGGCCCTTAGTTTTTTATTCGCCTTAGGCCTCTTTTTAAAAATATAATAATTGCTCCGCTGGAAATTGCAAGTCCGAAAGCTGTCATTTTTGCCCTTGATCCGATCGGTTCGGAGCTTTTATCATCGCTGTTCAAGCTGGCTCCAAGATCAGCTTTTTTAACAGCTTCATCTTGGTTTTGGCCGCCTGGGGTTTTAACCTTTTGGCTTTGTCCTTTCGCCGCCCCTAAACTATTTTTTTCTTTTGGGGTCCCTCCTTCGGGAAGGCTTGTTTGCCAGTTTCCGGCCGTTCCGCCTTCTTCCGCAGGGTTGATCCTTTCCATTGTCTGTTTTGTCCCATTGTTTCCTCCGAACCAGCCGGCGGAGCAATCAACTCTGTCCATTAAGGCGCCGTTCTTATCATAAAGGCTTAGCTCCATCCCTTTGTTGTTTAGGGAACCCTTGAAAATTTGGTCGGCTTTTATGGACGGCAAGGCCTCATCGTCAGTCCTTTCCAAAAGATAAAAACCCTTCGCGGGGATAGCGCCTTCCAACTGTATAGCCAAAGAATCTTTAGCTTTAAGGCTCCAGCCGCTTAAGTTTATACCATAATTGGCGTTATTGTAAAGCTCCAGCCATTCATCGCTGGACGATCTTTGCGTCCCCATCCAAGATATTTCGTTGACCACGACGGCGGAGCAAGGATTTTCGGCGGCAGAAATATAAACGGGCCGGAGGAAAGGCCCGGCCGAGAAGCAAAAGACGAAGATCAAAGCAAATAGAATTGTTGGTCTTGCTGCCATTTGATATTCAAGTGCTTGTAAGCTGTTTTGGTGGCCATCCTGCCCTGGGTCGTTCTTTCGACCAAGCCAAGCTGCATAAGATACGGCTCATATAAATTGAGAATAGTATCTTCTTCCTCCGCCGAGGCGGCGGCCAGGGATTTCAATCCCACCGGTCCGCCCTGGAATTTGTTGATGAGTATGCTTAAAAGCCGCCGGTCGGAAGGCCCCAGTCCCAATTCGTCTATTTCAAGGAATCCTAAAGCCTCTTGAACTATTTTTTTTGTGATGATGCCCCTGCCCTCGACTTGCGCAAAATCTCTCACCCTTTTCAGAAGATTGTTCGCAACGCGCGGAGTGAAGCGGGAACTGCGGGCCAGGACATTCAGAGCGTCGGGTTCGATTTTGACCCCGAGGATGTCGGCCGATCTTTGCAATATCCTTTCCAGTTCGATATCCTCGTAAAAATTAAGCTGGAAAACCCCTCCAAACCTGCTGCGCAAAGGGGGAGAGACCAGGCCGACGCGCGTAGTGGCGCCTATCAGAGTGAAATGGGGCAGGTTGAGCTCTAATATTTTAGCCATCGGCCCCTTGCCGAGCACTATATTCAAACGGAAATCCTCTATCGCGGGATAGAGGTACTCTTCTATGGTTTTGCAAACCCTGTGGATCTCGTCTATAAAGAGAACGTCCCCTTCGGAAAGGCTCGTCAGGAGAGCGGCCAGGTCCCCGGTCTTTTCGATCGCTGGACCGGAAGTTATCTTTATGTTAACATTCAGCTCTCTGGCGATAAGATAAGCTAGGCTCGTTTTTCCGAGTCCGGCATTGCCATAAAATAAAAGATGATCTGGCGGCTCTTTTCTTTTTTTTGCCGCGTCTATCATCACCTTGACGTTCTTTTTTATTTTTTCTTGACCGATATACTCATGCCAAGACTGCGGCCTTAAGGTCGAGTCTATTTTTTCGTCCGGTTCTTCAATTGTTATGTCTTTCTTGACAGACATTTTGAATTGTGTTATATTTGAATAGTTAAAACAACTTCTCGACTGGGGGTAGGGATTTCTTCTGATTTGGACAATCTGGATTCGTCTGGTTTGCTCCTCAAGGAAATTCTACCTTAGTAAGCCTATACTAAAGTCCCCCAGTCAAGGGGTTGTTTTTTTATAGGCCTGTCTTATATATACCCTCCAACTTCTTTTTGAGCAAAGAAGGGACGGCAGTACATTTTTTATCCGACCGCTTTTTCGATTTCGGCGATCGTAGTGAGCCCCTCCAGGATTTTTAAGAACCCGTCGGTTTTCATGGGGACCATGCCTTTTTCTTTGGCTTTTTTTGCCAGGTCCGAGATCGTTGGGTTGGAAGCGATAAAATTTTCGATCTCGCTGTCTCTTTTTAGGGCTTCATAAATTCCCAATCTTCCCTTATAGCCGGTAAAGTTGCAATACTCGCAGCCCTTTGGATCGTAGACTGTAAAACCGCTGGCGCAGGGGTAATTTTTTAATATATTTTCCGGAGCGTCAGCCAGAGCTTCTTGCATTTTTTCCTCTTCTTCCGGCGTCGCGGGGCGCGGCTGTCCGCATTTTTTGCAGATCTTTCTGATCAAGCGCTGGGCGATTATTAAATTGATGGCCGGACCGATGTTGTAGGCTTTCGCGCCCAAGCTGGTTAAGCGGGCTATAGTGCCGGCCGCGTCGTTCGTGTGCAGAGTGCTGAAAACCAGGTGTCCGGTCAGAGCCGCTTGCAGGGCGATATCAGCCGTTTCCAGGTCTCTGATCTCTCCGACCAGAATAACATCCGGGTCTTGGCGGACGATGGACTTTAACCCGGAAGCGAAATTGTATCCTTTTTCCGGAGATACCTGCGTTTGAGATATGTCGCTTAGGTGGTATTCGATCGGGTCTTCAATGGTGATGATCTTGATCTCGGGGTTGCGAATCTTTTTTAAAAAAGCGTAAAGAGTGGTCGTCTTGCCAGATCCGGTTGGTCCGGTGACAATGATCATCCCGTTCGGCTTCTCTATCTCTTTATTGAAGACCTCATACAAGTCTTTTCTTAGTCCCAAATCTTCTATACTGATCAAGCTTTTTGGGTTTAAGATCCTTAGAACAGCGGTTTCGCCGTATTGGGTGGGGAGGGTCGAAGACCTGATCTCTATTTCCTCATCGGGCATTTCTATTGAAAAACGTCCGTCTTGAGGTTTATCTTCAACGTTCAGTTTGATCCCGGATAGTAATTTTATCCTTGATATCAGGACCGCTTGTTTTGCGGGGTCGAAGATCAAGGCGTCATGCAGGGATCCGTCAAGCCTTACTCTTAATTTCGCCTGGTCCTCCTGGGCTTCAAGGTGAAGATCGGAACAATTTAGAACGACCGCTCCGGCCAAGATGGTTTTTAAAATGGTCGAGACATCTCCGTCCAGGGACAGGCTTATCGCTTCTTTCAAGCCGGCCAAGGTTTTTACCTTGCTACAGAAATCGTCTAAAAATTCTTTTTCAATTTTGATCTTTCCGCTGACTTGTTGCATAAAAAATTTTATTATTTTATTTGCTAATTGCGCTAAGCACTTCTTTTTGAACCAGCATCAGGTCGGGATTTTTTGCCGCGAAAAGAGTGCCGTTACCCTTGCTTTGCCCTCCAAAGCGCCGGCCGATCTTCTCCACCTCTTTTTTATCGTCGGAATAAAATATTCCCATGACTTTTACTGCCGTTTTTTCCGATCCGCTTTCCCATAAGAGCAAGAAGGAGGGGGATTTGAAGCAGGATCTTAGCTTTTCAACGACAAAACCCAGGTCCTTCGAAGAAGCTTGGGCAAGACAAAAATCTTTCACGGTCAAAATGGAACAGCAAACACCCCGGCCGCACGGTTCGAGTTTTCGCAAAGTCCTGTCCAGCAATCTTTTTCCGGCCGGGTTTGTTCCGCCGTCTCCGAGGAACGGCGCCAGGTCTCCGCCTTTTTTTATCGTCCAAGCCAAAAAAGGAAGGAGATCTTGCCCGCTTTTTTCGTTGGGATTTTCAAGGAAAGACATGGCTCCGCGCAAGAGAGAGCTGGCGGCGTTATCGTCGACGATCTTGGGATCCAGGTTTTTCAGAAAGTAAGCGCAGGTTTGAGACAAAGAGGAAAAATTTTTAATAAGATTGAAATCGGCGTATTTTTGGTTGAGGGAACTGTTATCGATGTTGATTATTTTTATATGGGACGGGATTTTTCCAGGGGAGTCTTCGATCGCCTTCTCAACGTCTTGGAAGGTCCTGACCCCCAGGGCGATCATCAGGTCGGGTTTTTGGAAGAAGCCGGGAGAAGGAAGGTCCGCAAGATCGCGGTCCATGGTTTTGAAGGACAAATCGCCGATGTTGATGCTTTCTTTTTTGGGTTTCAGATATAAGTTTACCTCTCCTTCTTTTTTCTCGTAATATATTTCAGAGATGTCTTTTTTCAGAGAGATCAAAAAAGTTTTTTGCGCCGGTTTTTGAGAGGGGCGGGCTATCGCCCGGGAGGCATCGGAGACAGTGGGGAGGTTTACATTTTTGCCAATATTTTTTAAACTAAAAAACAGCGCTAAAGCCGCGCCGATGGCATCCTGATTCGGAGTGCCGGGGGTCAATATGATTATGTTTTCAGCGCCGTAAACGGCCTCTTTGAGGCCTTTGAAATCTTCCATGATGCTAGTTCAAACTACTTTATTTTTTCGCAAAAGTCAATTTGAAAAATACCTGATATCGGAGGCGGGAACCAATGGAAATTAAGACAGCGGGATATAAAAAAACCCAGGATCTGGGCAAGATCTTTGCCCAGGAAGTCTTAAGAAAGGGCCTTCAAAAACGCGCCGTTGTTTTGGCTTTGGAGGGAGACCTGGGAGGAGGAAAGACCACTTTCGCGCAGGGATTCGCTAAAGGCTTGGGCGTTAAGGAAAAGATAACCAGCCCAACATTTGTTATTTTTAAAAAATTCAAAGTAAAAAACGGCCGCTTGCACGGGCAGTCAAAGCTTCCTTCCTTCGAGAACTTTTACCATTTTGATTGTTACCGCCTTTTGGGGAGCGAAGACGCTTCCGCGCTGGGATTTGAAGAGATCATCTTCTCCCCGAAAAATATCGTGCTTTTGGAATGGGCCAGGAATATCGAAGAGCTTCTCCCGCAAGAAACCATCTGGCTGAAATTCGATTTTGTGAGCAAGAATAAAAGGAACATAATATTAAGTAACAAGAATAACTATGAGAAGGGCGGGCATGATTAGCTTGCAGTCTCTTGGGAATTAGGAATTAGCTTGTAGCTTGTAGGAGTCTTGCTCTCGGCAAGAAAGGAATTATTTTTTGAAACGTCTACAAGCTACAAGCTACAAGCTACAAGCTACAAGCTAATTCCTACAAGTTCATAACACTATGGCTTCCAACAAAAATATTTTGCTCATCATCGACGGCAACGCGATCGTCCACCGCGCTTATCATGCCTTGCCGCCGCTGACCAACAAAAAAGGGCAGCAGCTCGGCGCGGTCTATGGTTTTTTGCTGGCGTTTTTCAAGGCATTAAAAGATTTTGATCCTAAATATTTAGCGGCTTGCTTCGACTTTCCCGCGCCCAATTTCAGGATGGAGATATCCAAAGATTATAAAGCCCAGCGCCCTAAGGCCGATCAGGAGCTTTACGATCAGATACCGCTCGTAAAGGGAGCCTTAAAGGATTTCGGGGCCATGGTTTTGGAAGAACAGGGTTTCGAGGCGGATGACCTTATCGGAACCGTTTCCAGCCTTGCGTCGAAAGAAGGCTCTTCCAAGGGAGTAGAAAGCATGATCTTGACCGGAGATAACGATGTCTTGCAGCTGATGGACGAATATACGTCGGCCTGTATTTTAAGGCGAGGAGTAAAGGACTCGGCGATATTCGATCAAAAAGCGGTCTTCGAGAAATACGGCCTTTATCCTTCCCAGCTAGTCGATTATAAAGCTTTGCGAGGCGATCCGACAGATAATATTCCCGGAGTAAGAGGTATCGGTCCGAAGACGGCCGTCGAGCTTTTGAAGGAATTTTGCACTCTGGACCGGATATACGACGAGATGGAGAAAGGATCATTGGAGGCCGGCAGAATAAGCAAGAGGACAAGGGAAATGCTTTTATCCCAGAAAGAGCAATGCTTTACAAGCAAGATTTTGGCTCGGATAAAAACGGACACCCCCGTTGAATTCAGTTTGGAGCGCTGCCGGTGGCAGGGATTTGACAGAGAGAAAGCGGCCAGGGTATTGGAAAATTTTGAATTTTTCAGCCTGGTCAGGCGCATTTTAACAGCCGAGCCGGACGGGCAGCCATCCAATCCACCGCTGGGCTTTAAAAAAAATTTGGAATTGTGGTAGAATAATAAAAAGTTCATAAATTTTTATCGTTGGAAGATGGGAAAAATAAAATTTAATTCTTTGCGCTTTAAAATGATCGGGGGAATAATCCTTTTCTGTTCCCTTGTCTTTTTTTTAATATTTTATCTGATCATTTTTTCCCAGAAAGAAGCCCTTTCTGTTCTTGAGACGGATTTTTTCCAGGAATCTTTTAGGTTCGTCCAGGAGAAGGTTTTCTTGTCTATGGTTTTTGGACTGTCCATTTTGGCATTATCCTTATCTATTTTTTTGAACGCGATAGTCATAAGGCCGATAGAAGAACTCAAAAAAGGAGTCGGTTTTTTTGCCAAAGGCAAATTTGATTATAAAATAAAAGAGGCGTCCGCCGATGAGATAGGTCTGCTGGCAAGAGAATTGAACGAGATGTCGAAGGAACTTCACAAGTCTTACGATTCCCTTGAGGAAGCCGTCGTTCAGAGGACGAAAGAGCTTGAAGAGTCGCGCACTGTCTTAGAGATTAAGATAGGAGCCAGGACGCGCCAGCTTCAGGAAATAAATAACAGCCTTGGAAATCAGGTCAAGGAAAAGACCTTGGAACTGCGGGAAAAACTGGATGATCTGGAGAGATTCAATAAGCTCATGGTAGACAGGGAAATGAAAATGATAGAATTGAAGAATGAGATCCAGAGCCTTAAGGACCAGGCGTCCAAAGAGAATAAAAGAAAGCAATAAAAAATGGCCTTAGAAAAAGACGATAACAAAAATGTCGGCCAGGGAGCCGGCGCTCCCCAGGAAACGGAAAGCGACCTTAGGCAGGCCCGCAGCGCGCTTTTGAATATTTTGGATGATACGGAAATGGCGAGGAGATTGGCCGTCGAGGAGAGGAATAAGACCTTGGCGATCGTCCAGAATTTTTCCGATGCTATTTTGGTGTTCGACGAGAATAACAGCCTCGAGTTGATCAATCCGCTGGCTGAAGAATTTTTGAACGCAAAGCAAGAAGATCTTTTAGGAAAAAATATGGATGAGCTTTTGGATACCCCAAAGACTAAAGCTTTGATGGAGGCGTTGGGTATAGCGGGCAAGGATTTTATTGAAAAGGTTTTTAGAAAGGAATTTATGGCGCGTCCGGATTTTTATTTGGAAATAACGACAGCTCCGCTGATAATGGACTCCCAGCCCAAAGGGACGCTGATCGTTTTGCACGATATCACCAGGGAAAAGAATATCGAAAAAATGAAAACGGAGTTTGTCTCTATCTCGGCCCATCAGCTTAGGACGCCGCTGTCGGCGATCAAATGGACGCTAAGGATGATCTTGGATGGAGACGTCGGCCCGATCGCTTCCGAGCAGAAAGAGATTCTGGAAAAAAGCTACTCAAGCAATGAAAGAATGATCAATCTGGTGAACGACCTTTTGAATGTCAGCCGCATAGAAGAGGGTAAATTTTTATACAAGCCCGAGCCTATCCAATTGGAAGAGGTTATCAACTCCACGGTAAACGCTCTTCAAGAAGAAGCGAAGAGGAGGGGGTTGTCTTTGGTCTTCAACAATGGCGGAAAGGAACCTTTGCCAATGGTCAAATTAGATAAGGAAAAAATGAAATTGGCCGTGGATAATCTGATCAACAACGCCCTTAAATATAATACTACCAAAAATGGAAAAGTAGAGATTTCCGCGGAAAAATTAGACGACAAGCAGCTTAGGGTGACAGTCAAGGATAACGGCTTGGGTATACCGGCCGCTCAGCAGGCCAGGATATTCACTAAATTTTTCAGAGGAGAAAACGTCGTCAGGCTGGAAGTCGACGGATCCGGGCTTGGTCTCTATACCACAAGGAATATAATCGAGGCTCATGGCGGAAAGATTTGGTTCGAATCCAAGCAGGGAGAAGGAACAAGTTTTTATTTTACGGTGCCATTTGCTTAGGACGTGGATAAACCGTTTGTAAAAAAAGATGGAAAACGGTAAAATATAAATAATATTTCAATTCAATTTTGAATGGTTATGGCGCAAAAAATTTTGATCATTGAGGACGAAGATATAATGCGTAACTTGCTGAGCAAAAAACTTAAGGGAGCAGGCTATCAGGTATCTACGGCAAAAGACGGCCAGGAAGGCATGGATCTTTTGGAAAAAGAAAAATTCGATTTGGTGCTGTCAGATATTATCATGCCTAAATTGGGAGGGCTTGAAGTTATGGAAAGGATGAACCAGGACCCTGGACTAAAAAATATACCGATTATAGTTGTTTCTAACTCCGGCCAGCCGGTGGAGCTTGACCAAGCCAGGAGGTTTGGCGCAAAGGATTGGCTGGTAAAAACCGAATTCGACCCCCAAGAGGTTATCGTTAAAATAAAAAAAATATTAGGAGAGTAAATTATTATGCCTCACAAAATTTTATTAGTCGAAGACGACCGATTTTTGAGAGAACTGATGAGCCAAAAGCTTGTAAAAATGGGTTATGATCTGGTTGCCGCGGTTGATGGTGAGGAAGGAGTGGAGCAAGCGAAATCGGAAAAACCGGAAATAATTTTGCTGGACATTATGCTTCCCGGGATAGACGGTTTTGGCGTTTTGACCCAAGTAAAAGCAGACCCGAGCACGGCTGATATACCGGTCATTATGCTTTCGAACCTTGGCCAGAGAGAGGATATCGACAGGGCGTTGAAACTCGGCGCTACGGACTTTTTGGTCAAAGCCCACTTTACTCCCCAGGAGATCATCGATAAAATAGAGCAATATCTTAAGTAGGAGATGCCGGAGCTTCCCGAAGTAGAGACAATAGTAAGAGAATTAAAAGTAAAGGTCCTCGAGAGGACCTTTATTGATCTTTGGACCGATACAAAAAAGCTGGTAAAAATGCCGGAATTTGAAGAGTTCAAAAAAGAGATAACAGGAGAAACGATTAAGGGGGTAAGCCGCCGCGGGAAAAATATAATTTTTGACCTCTCGCGGAGCAAGGTGCTTTTGATCCATCAAAAGATGACCGGCCATTTGCTTTTGGGCAAATGGGAAAAAAGCGGGAGCGGCTGGCGATCAATGACGCCCGGCCCGATGGCCGATGATAAAATGAACAGTTATTTGCACTTGATATTTTGGCTTGATGACGGCCGGATGCTTGCCTTGTCGGACCTGCGTAAATTTGCCAAAGTAGAATTGTGGGAGGAGGAAGATTTTTATAAATCGGAATATTTTAACAAGCTGGGTCCGGAACCATTGGATAAAAAGTTTTCTTTGGAGAAATTTAAAAGCCGGTTGCAAGGGAGGCCGGGCAGGATCAAGCAGGTTTTGATGGATCAAAGCGTGATAGCGGGCATCGGCAATATCTATGCCGACGAGATATTGTGGGCCGCCAAGGTGAGTCCGTTCAGGCAAGCGGACAGCCTCTCTGCCCGGGAGTTGGAGTATATTTATAAAGCGATGCAAGAGACGCTAAAGAAAGCCATCGAGGTCAGAGGATCCAGTATGTCCGATTATAGGACCCTTTTGGGAGAAAAGGGAGGATACCAGCTGATCAGCAAGGTCTACCGCCGCGAGGGAGAGAAATGTCCGAATTGCGGAAACATTATCCAGAGGGAAAAGATCGCCGGCCGTTCAGCGCATTTTTGTCCGAAGTGCCAAAATTGACGTGCGAGGAATTAGGAATTAGCTTGTAGCTTGTAGGCGTTTCGTTTTGCGAAAGGAAAAATATATTTTTCCTTTCTTGCTGAAGGCAAGCCCCTACAAGCTACAAGCTAATTCCCTGCCTGCCGGCAGGCAGGCTACAAGCTAAATATGATAATTTTTCTATACGGCCCGGACACTTACCGCAGCCGCCAAAAAATAAAAGAGATCATCGAAAGCTACAAGAAAGCCCACAAAAGCGGGCTTAGTTTGGATTTTTTTGACGGGCAAAGCTTCAGTTTCCAGGATTTCAAGACCCAGGCGCAGTCGATGTCGATGTTCAAAGAAAAAAAATTGATAGTCTTGAAGAATTCTCTCGCGAATAAAAGCTTCAAAGAATTATTTTTAAAAAACGGCGATCCTTTTTTGAAGTCAGACGATATTTTCGTTTTCCTTGAAGAGGGGAGTTTGCCGGCAAAGGACGCCCTGGCCGGTTTTTTAAAAGAGAAGGCGGATAAGAGCCAGGAGTTCGATCTCCTTTCCGGCGCGCAGTTGAAAAATTGGATCAGAAAAGAGCTCGGCCGTTCAAGCGCCGAAGCCGAACCGGAAGCAGTTGAAAAATTAGCCAGAGAGGTCGGCGGAGATCTTTGGCAAATGTCCAACGAGATAAGCAAGCTTGCCAATTTCAGGAACAAGGAAAAAATAACGGTTAAGGATGTCGACCTTCTGGTCAGGCCGAAAGTCGAGACCGATATCTTCAAGACCATCGATTTCATCGCCAAAAAAGATAAAAGATCCGCCTTCCTTCTCGTGAAAAAGCATTTGGAAAAAGGCGACGCCGCCCTTTATATTTTTTCGATGATAAATTTTCAATTCAGGAATTTACTTGTGGTCAAAGCAAAGTCCCAGGAGGGAAGTTCGTCTTCTTCCGAACAATTCGGCATTTGGGCCAAGGAACTCGGCATGCACCCCTTTGTCCTTAGAAAAGCGTATTATCAAGCTCAAAATTTTTCCCTTGAAGATCTGAAAAAGATCTATCAAAAAATATTCAAAGTTGACCTTGCAACAAAAACCGGGGAGCTTTCCCCGGAAATTGCTTTAGATATTTTTATCGCCCAGCTTTAGACCGCCGGCGCGATGCCTCAAAAAGGGTTATTTCCCAACCTTGGCGGCCATCAGCGTTATCCTTGATTTTCTGCGGCTGGCGTTGTTTTTCTTGATGATGCCGGCTTTGGCGGCTTTGTCCAAAGCTTTATAAGCTTGGGGTAAAACCTCTTGCAGCTCTTTAACCTTTTTTTCTGCTGCCAAAACTCTCACCTTTTTCAAGGCCTCTTTGAGATTTTTTTTATATTCCAGATTGCCTTCGTTCCTTCTTACGGACTGGCGATGGGCTTTTTTGGCCGATTTTGTTATTGCCATATTCTATTTAGTGAATTTAACGGTTAACGAAAAAATCATAGCATAAACGCCTGATTTAGGCAACAATTTTGTCTGAAAGATCGGTCGATCACTATTCAGCTGGTCTTCGATAATTCGTGGTCTAATTTAAAATGTAAAATGTAAAAATCAAAATGACAAATAAAAAATTTTAAAATTTTGCCTGCCTGCCGGTAGGCAGGCATTGTCATTTTACATTTTGATCTTTTAATTTTAAATTTTAACAAGGTGGCTGGCGCAATAACAATAAAAAGAGTTTATTTTAGTATTCTTAGCTATATAGTATAATAATAGCGATGTTCAACTATATTTCCGGCATCATCACCGATAAAGATCACAGGAGGATCGTTTTGGAGAATCAGGGGATGGGATTCGAGCTTTTTTGTTCGCCCAAAACAATGGAAGGCTTGAGCGTCGGGCATAAAGCGAAGATATATACTTTTTTGAGCGTTAGCGAGAGGGCTTTGGACCTTTACGGTTTTTTGACCGCCGAAGACCTGGAATCGTTTAAGGTTTTGAACGATATTTCCGGTATCGGTCCGAAAACAGCTTTGGGTTTGGCCGCCATCGGCTCGATGGAAATGATAAAAGAAGCTTTGGAACAAGGGAAAATACCTTCGGACGTCAAAGGCATCGGTCCGAAAAGGATGCAGAAGATCCTTTTGGAATTGACGGGGAAAATACAGGAGATATCCAAGCAAAGATCGGTAGGGAAAGTTTCTGTTCAGGATGACGCCCTGGAAGCTTTAGTGTCGCTAGGATTTCTCCGCGCGTCAGCCAAGGAAACCTTGGCGAGCCTGCCGGCGGATATAAAAAAAACGGAGGAGAGGATCAAAGAAGCGTTAAAAATATTAGGAAGAAAATAAATGACAGTCAAAAATTTTATTAAAAAATTCACTCCTAAATCTTTGATCAGTTTGTATCATTTTAAGCTGGCTTTTTTGGGCGCATTGAAATACGGATTTCCCGCGCGCCGGCTTGAAGTTATCGGAGTGACAGGCACCAGCGGCAAATCCACTACGGTTAACCTGATATCAAATATTTTGGAAGAAGCAGGGTTTGCGGTTGCTTCAACTTCTTCCATCAGATTCAGGATAAACGGCAAGGATGAACCCAACCTCTTGAAGATGACCATGCCGGGACGCTGGCGGATCCAGAAGTTTTTAAGGGAAGCGGTTGACGCCGGTTGCAAAATAGCGGTGGTGGAGGTTACCTCCGAAGGCATTGTTCAGTACCGCCATAAGTTCATAAACTTTCGGATAGCTTTATTCAATAATCTCGCTCTCGAGCATATCGAGTCTCACGGCAGTTTCGAGAATTACCGCAAAGCCAAAGAAAAACTTTTTCAAACCGTAAAGGGGATCCATATCCTCAATCTCGACGATGATAATGTCGAGCATTTTTTGAAATACCCGGCCGAGAAAAAGTACGGCTATACCGTTAAGGGGACGGTCAAAGATGGGGTGCAGATCATTTCCGCTAAAAATATTAAAAGCGTTTCCGGAGGGATGGAATTTGAGATCGAGGAGACGAAGATCCGTCTGCCTCTTCAGGGAGATTTTAATGTTTGTAACGCGCTGGCCGCTATCTGTGTTGGAACAGCCGAAGGAGTCAGCTTGCCGGTAATGAAAAAAGCTTTAGAGGGATCGGCAACCGTTCCCGGCCATATGGACGAGATAATGTCCGAGCCGTTCTCTGTTTTTATCGATTACGCCTTCATCCCGAGCACTTTGGAAAAGGTCCAGCAAACATTAAAGAATAAAGCTTCGGCGAGAGGGAGCAGGCTGATCGGCGTATTGGGATCATGCGGCGGCGGCCGCGACAAATGGAAACGGCCGGTTCTGGGGGAGATTGCCAAAAAATATTGCGATGAGATCATCATTACCAATGAAGATCCTTACGACGAAGACCCGCAGGAGATCATCGACCAGGTGGCCAAAGGAGCGGGAGATAAGGCCAGAAAGATACTGGACAGGCGCGCGGCGATCAGCCAGGCTTTGAAATTGGCCAAGCCCGGGGACGTGGTCATTTTAACGGGTAAGGGTTGCGAGCCTTGGATCTGCGTGGCTAACGGCAAAAAGGTTGCTTGGGATGAAAAAAAAGTTGTACTGGAAGAATATCAAAAATTATTTTCTAAATAAAAATTCTATGTTCGAGAGGATAGCGGAAGTGCAGGATGCCTTGGGCAGGGAAAAATTGGACGCGCTGGTCGTTACAAATTCGGCCAGTATTTTTTATTTGACGTCGTTTGGCGACCCAATAAATGAAAGAGGATTTTTTTTGGTGATATCCAAAGATAATTTCAAATTGATAACTTCGATATTCCATCAGTTTAAGGTTAAAGGGAAAGTACCGGAGGAAAATTTAATGATCGTCCAAAGAGGGAATTCTTGCTTCCAACGGGTTTTGTACGAGGTCAAAGGATTTGAAAGGGTAGGCTTTGAAAGGGAGGACCTGTCCTACAGCGAATACGAGCTTTTGAAAAACAGCCTTGGCGATAAAAAGATGGTTTTTTGTCATGAGTTGGTTGAGGCGATAAGGGAGATTAAGACCGCTGAAGAAATAGAAAAGATAAGCCGCGCGGCGGACATAACCGATAAAGCTTTTTGCGAAATTTTGAACGCGATCAAGCCGGGAGTTACGGAAATGCAGATCAAAAGAAAGATAATCGAGATAATGGAGGATGCGGGAGCCGACGGCGTTGCTTTCGAGCCGATAGTTGCTAGCGGCAGAGGAAGCGCCGACCCTCACTACCGCTATTCCCGCGACAAGATCGAAATCGGGGAAATGGTGCTTCTGGATATAGGCGCAAAATATCAAGGTTATTGCGCCGACTTGAGCAGAACTGTTTTTGTCGGCAAAGCCCCGGAAAGGTTTAAAAAATTATACGATATAGTTCTGGAGACCCAAGGATTAGCGATAGCCCAATGCCGGGAGGGCATAGCTATCAAAGAATCTTCGCTTGCGGCCATCGAGAATTTCAAAAAATACGAGGAGGAGGAATTTTTTATCCATAGCCTCGGGCACGGCGTGGGGGTAGAGGTCCACGATTTTCCATTTATTAGTCCGAAGAACGAGAACAAATTCAAGAACGGAATGGTGTTTGCGATCGAGCCTGGTCTTTATCATGGCGAATTCGGCGGGATCAGGATCGAAGATTTATGTCTGATCGATGGTGATTGCCGTCTTTTGAGCAAAGCGCCGAAAAACATCATAGAGCTTTAACAGGATATACCCGGAGCCAACCACGGTTTGTACCCATATCCGTCCACAAGTTTTACACAGTTAATCCCTGCTAAGCGATTTTCTGTAAAGGCTTCTGCAAAGGTTAGACCTTTGCAACCATTTGCAAGAGATATTGAAGGGTTTTTCCTGTATTTTTTGCTGGCTAGATTGACTTTTCGTCTTTTAAAGCTTAAAGTCTAAGAGCTCGGGAGTTACATTATTTTTAATCTATTAAAGGCCATGGAAACAAAAACCGCGGAGATAAAGACCGCAAAAATAAAATTTGAGAGATTAAGCCTGCCGAAAAGCTTGAAGAAGCATATCAGGGAAGAGAAATCCGCCATCCGCAAGACCGCTTCGAGCACCCAAGAAAGACTGAAGCTCGTTGACGAACTTTACAAGAAAGTTTTGAGGGTCAAAAAAGCGGAGCCGAAAAAAGAGGCCGCTAAAAAATAGTTTCAATTTTTATACAAAAAAGCAGCGCCCATTGCGGGCGCGTTTTTTTGTTAAGGGTTATAAGGGTTTCACCATATAAAGCTCTTTTAGCTTGAAGCCGGATCTTTTGAAGTATTCTCTGGCTCCGACCGATGAGATAGCCGCCAGTTTTTTCAGCCCGAACTCTTTTCGGGCTATTTTTTCCGCTGCTTTTATCAGCTTGTCTCCCAGGCCTTTGTGCTGGGCGGAAACTTTTTTATCGCTGGAAATGGGGGTAAGGACGCCATAAGTGTGCATTTCCCTTATTAGTCCGGCATCTTTGAGAACGCTGAAAATCGGTTTTTGTTTTTTGTCGTAGCAGAACGATGGGATCCTTAGCCTCAAAAGACTGAATATCTTTTCCCGGCTTTTGTTCTCAAAACTTAAAAATATCTCCTGTCCGCCGGAGGCGGGGTAGTCGTGGCGGAAAAGAAAAACTTTTTCTTTCGGATCGTATTCCGATTTTATTTCCCGGCAGCGGATGCATTGGCATTTTGAGCCGTCGGCTTGGAGTTTTTTCTCGACCACCTGCCTTAAGTTGGAAATCTTCGCCGGTCCTTCCACTATTGTTCTGGAAGAAATATCGCGGATAACCCTTTCGATCCTCACATAGGGCGGGACTGTTTTTTTGATCTTTACGATAATGTCGATCAACTCTTCGGCGCCGTAAGGTTTATATTTTTTATTGAGATACCATTGATAAAGAGGCGCTTCTTTGACCAAAGCGCAGGGATAGATTTTCAAGCTGTCTGGTTGGAAGTCGGGATTGGAAAAAATTTCTTTGAACATGGCCGCGTCCCTTGCCGGATCCGAACCCGGAAGATTCAGCATCATTTGGTAAGATGTCTTGAACCCGGCATCTTTTAGCAAGCGAGTAGCCTTTACGGTCGAATCGATGAAGTGGCCCCTATTATTCAATTCCAATACATCGTCATAAATTGATTGAACTCCGAGTTCGACTTTGGTGACGCCGTATATTCTTAACCTTTTTATTTCTTTTTCGTTTATAAAATCCGGCCGGGTTTCCACGGACAAACGGACGATGCGGTGTTTGGCTTTTTCATTTTTCTTTTGAGAAGAAAGCAAGTCTTTTGACAGGATCTTTTTTTTGCCTTCCGCGTCGTTGCAAGCGTCGAAGCAGTTTTTGATAAATCTTTCCTGATAGGCTTTTTGGTAAAAGCTCCAAGTGCCGCCGATGATCCTTAATTCTATTTTGTCGGTGGGATGGCCTTCGGATTCCAGCATTTCCAGCCTTTGCCGCACTTGCAGATAGGGGTCGTATTTTAGTTTCCTGGCGCGTTCCACCGCCGGCTCGCCCGAAAGATAGCTCTTTGGTATACCCGCCTCATTGGGGCAGTAAAGGCAGTTGCCGGGGCAGGGATACGGTTTGGTCAAAGCCGAAACATTTACTATTCCTGAAAGGGAGCGGACCGGCCTGGTCTTTAAGATCAGCTCCAATATTTTTGACGGCTTGATGCTTTTGCTCCCCAATAATTCGTGATAAGCTTTAAGCAATTCCACATTGCTCGGACAAGTGATCTTATAAATTTTAGAAAATTTTCTTTTGGAGCGCGCCAAATCTTCTGGAGTTTTGGTCTTGTCTTTTAACAAAGTTTTGATTATAAGCTGGTTAGAGTCCATATTTTGTTCAAATGAAAAAAGATTTTGCCGAATATTTGATCAGGGAAGGGAAGAGGAACTATGATATTATCTCCTCTGATTATGCTTGCACGCGCCGTTATAATTCGCAAGACCTTATCGATCTGGCCGCTTTAAGCAAACCGGGCGAAAAAGTTTTGGACCTGGGCTGCGCCAACGGCCGGATGTTTGAGCTTTTTGCTCCAAAAAATATAGAATATTACGGAGTTGATATCTCCGGAAAGTTCATTGAGATTGCTAAAAAGCTTTATCCTGCTGGCCATTTTCAAACTGCCGACGCCCTGGACCTTCCTTTTGCCGATAATACTTTTGATAAAGTTTATTTTATTTCAGTATTGCATCATATCCCTTCCGAGACATTCCGGCAAAAATGCTTTAGCGAGATCAACAGGGTTTTGAAACCGGATGGGCAATTGATTTTGAGGGTTTGGGATCTGTTAAAAATAGACAAAGGAATGAGATTGCTTTTAAAATACACCTTTTTAAAATTAGCAGGAAAAACAAAAATTGATTTTTTTGATCTGATGATGCCCTGGAAAGATTCCCGGCAAAACTCGAAAGGGGAAAGGTATTTCCATCTTTTCCGTCCAAGCGAACTGGAAAGGCTGGCAAGGTCTTCCGGGTTGGAAGTTAAAAAGATCTGGCGCGGCGGCAAAGGAAAGCTGGCCAATATTTATTTGATCGCTCGAAAAAAATAAAACCCTGTTAAATAATTGCGCCGGGCGCAATTGCAGCCTGCTTGCGGCAGGCGGCATTTAACAGGGTAAATCCGTCCCCGTGGTCCAACGGATAAGATAAGGGCCTCCGAAGCTCTAGATGCAGGTCCGACTCCTGCCGGGGACACTGATTTTGGGCTTCTGCCCAAAATAGTTGTTGGTTTATAGTTGCTAGCTTCTAGACGATCCGTTTGTCTGAAAACTGGAAACTAAAAACTGATAACTAAGTTTTGCAAAAGGCAAAACTTAGGGCTTCTGCCCAAAATAGTTATTAGTTCACAGCTGTTAGTTTTTAGAGCGGATTTATTATGGCGGACGATATTATTTTAGTGGATGAGAAGGACAACCCCGTCGGGACGGGGGAGAAAATGGATGTGCATTGCAAGGGAATCCTGCACCGGGCGTTTTCGATATTGATCTATAATTCGAAACTTCAAATATTACTGCAAAAAAGGGCGGGGTCGAAATACCATTGTCCCGGGCTTTGGACCAATACCTGTTGTTCCCATCCAAAGCCGGGAGAAAAGCTGGTCATGGCGGCTGAGAGGCGGCTCAAGGAGGAAATGGGGATAGAAGTGCCGATCAGGAGGACAGGGCTGAAATTTATTTATAAGGTCAAAGTGGGAGAGCTGACCGAGCACGAATACGACCATATCCTTTGCGGCAATTTCGATGGAAATCCCATTTTAAACCCGGAGGAAGCGGACGATTGGAAATGGATCAGCCCAAAAGATCTTAGAGATGATATGATGGCGAATCCTGAGAAATATACGCCTTGGTTCGCGCTTATTCTTCGAACGATCGGCAAGGGAGCGGAGACGATCCCCGTGCCAGGGCTGGAAAAGTATAAAGTAATAGGCCCCAATAAAAAATAGCGGTACCCAACTTAAAGGAAACGGGCTTAAAGCCCGTTTTTGTCTGTGGACAAGCTGGTCGAAGCCGGGCTTCGACCAGCTTGTCCACAGGGTTTTTGACTACACTTTGCGGTGCTATTGACAAATTAGTTAAATTATTTTATAAAATAATAATGCAACTTTAAATTTGAATAACTATTGCGCTTAGGCAAAGTAAGCGCAAAATCAGTATGAAATTTTTTAATATTTTGATGGTTTGCTTGGTTGGGTGCATTATCCTTAATGCTCCCGCTGTCAATATTCCATGGCTTCAATTTCCCGACTTGAGCGCTGGAATTGTGAATACGACAGAGGCGACCTTGAATAAGATCGGCTTTGAAGGAGCGGCCCTTATAATGTTTTTCTTTGGGGGGCTGTTCCTTGTTAAGTAATCGTTTTTTGTCTAGCTCGTCCTCATGGGCGAGTTTTTGTTTGAGAGCTTTAGACATCCGGCGGAGCCGGCTATTTACAAAATTTTAAAAATATTTTATAATACTTTTGTATTTCTTCTTTTAAAATTGAAAAAGTCCCAATAACCAAGATTGCTTTTAGATCGAAATAAAAGCAAAAAATTACATGAATATTTTTGGATTTTTGAAGTGGCTTGCGATAATAGCCATTGTCTTATGTTTTCTCTATGGTCCTGCCGTTGCCCACGCTGTATTACTTAATGCGGCTCAGACGCTCGTATCGGGTTTTTTCATAGCTTTGGCTGTCATTGTCGAAACATTTAATGGTATCCTTGGAATATTGGGATTGAATCTTGCTGGCGCCTTAGCCGTTGTTCTGGTCTTGGCGGTGGTACGGTTCATATACAAAAGTTAGCTCGTCCTCATGGGCGAGTTTTCGTTTTTCGGGGAAATGTGATAAATTTAAAGCATTATGGAAAAGAGAAATTACAAAATAGTCGTTTCCGGAGCGGCCACTACCGGACATTGTTGCGATGCCATCGAAACGGTCGCGAGAATTTTAGGAAAACAGGTGGCGGAGCATGATTGTATCTTGGTGACAGGAGCCACTACAGGCGTGCCGTATTATGCCGCCTTGGGATGCAACGAAGCGGGAGGATTTAATATCGGATTTTCTCCGGCCGCTACGGAGAACTCTCATTTAAAAAGCTATAAATTACCGGTCAAACCTTTCGATGTGATGGTCTATACCGGCGCCGATTACGTCGGCCGTAATGTTATAATGACCAAATGCGCCGATGGCGTGATCGTCGCTTGCGGAAGGATGGGCACCATGCATGAGTTTGCGACGGCTTTTGAAACAAAAAAGCCTTTAGCCGTTTTAGAAGGGACAGGCGGTTTTGCCGACAAGGCGAAACTCGTATCCACCGGCCCTTGCAGGGGCATTAAAAATATAATTTACGAAACAGATCCTCATAAAATAGTCGAAAGGCTTATTAAGCTTATCGATCAGGAAAAAAAAGAGAACGGAAAGGTCGACATCGGGCAATAATTTTGCCCGTTTATTTTACAGTGCCACGCCGTAGCCCCGCAAGCGTGCGGGGCGAAGGCGGGCAAGGTTTAAGCAAAACATAAAATTAGAAAAATATGGCAATAAAGAAAACAACAAAAGCGAAGGCAAAAAAACCGGCTAAAAAAGCCGCGCCCAAAAAAGCCAAGAAGGCCGTAAAGGCCAAAAAGCTTGTCAAAGCCAAGGCCAAAATTAAAGTCTCAAAGCCGAAGAAGCCGGCCAAGGAGAAAAAAGTTCCCGCGAGAAAGAAGCCGGCCGTTAAAGCTGCCAAAAGAGCGGCAAAAAAGCCGGTTGCGGCAACGGCCTCCAAGCCGGCCCCCCGGATCATAGAAGACAGGATGATCGGCTGGGTCACCCATTATTTCGACCATATCGAAGTGGGAGTGATCGAGCTGACGGAAGATCTGGCCGTGGGCGAAATGATCAGGATAGTCGGCGGCGAAGATACCGATTTTAAACAGATCGTGGAATCGATGGAGCTGGACCACGAGAAGATAGACAAGGCGGGAAAAGGCAAGGAGGTTGGCCTTCAGTTGAAAAAGAAGGCCAGGGAAGGCTATAAGGTCTACAGGATAAAGGCTTAACGGCAATAAATATTTTATTTTTAGCAGCAAATATTTTTTGTTGCGGTATTTTTCTTTATAAATCGTCGAGAAGATCAGGCGCAATATTATGGAACTGCCAGTCGAGAAATTGCTAAAAGAAAGAGGTATCGGATACAAATTGATCAGGCTAAGCCAAAAAGCCCGCACTGTTGATGACGTGGCAAAGGATCCGGAGGGAGGAGTAAAGATTGATGAGATTTGCAAAACGATAATATTGCGAGGGAAAAAGAGCGAAAAGAATATCGCCATACTGTTAAGGGGCACAGACAGGATAAATCTTGCGGGGACAGAAAAGATCCTTGGAGAAAAGGCGGCCCTTGCGAACAAAGAACAGGTCAAAGAGGCGTCTGGCGTTGAACCGGGAGCAGTCTGTCCTTTTTTGCTTAATGTCGAGCTGTTCGTGGACAGAAGAGTTATGGAGATAAAAAAAATGAATTGCGGTTCCGGCGACCATTTATACGGATTGGAGATAGAGACAAAGGATTTGGCCAGAGCGGCAGATTATAAGACCGCTAATTTAGCCAAAATTCCCGCGGCTTGAAGATAAACCAATTCTATGGATCTGATAGCCGATTTTCATATACATTCAAAATATTCCCGGGCAACCAGCGGCCAAATGGAGTTGGTCCCTTTGGACAAATGGGCTAAGATCAAGGGTATCCAGATATTGGGAACGGGAGACTTTACCCATCCCGTTTGGTTTGAAAATTTAAAAAATAACTTGGAGCCTGCCGAACCGGGATTTTTTATTTTAAAAGATCGGGAAAGAAATTCGAAGGGCCAGACCCGTTTTATTCTAACGTCGGAGATAAGCTGTATTTATAAAAAGAGCGGCAAGGTTAGAAAGATCCATATGGTTTTTTTCGCTCCATCCATCGGGGCGGTGGAGAGGATCAATAAAGACTTGGCCGCTTCCGGCGCTAATCTTAAGTCCGATGGCCGTCCGATAATCGGCATGGACGCGAAAGACCTGGTGAAGATCGTTTTGAACGCCGAACCGGAAGCTTTCGTCGTTCCGGCGCATATTTATACTCCTTGGTTTTCTTTGTTCGGGTCGCGTTCAGGATTCGATTCCTTGGAGGAATGTTTTGAAGAATATTCAAAATATATTTATGCCGGAGAGACCGGCTTGTCTTCCGATCCGTCTGTGAGCTGGCGCAATTCAAAACTTGATAAGATCGCTTTGATATCGTCGAGCGACGCTCATTCTCCGGCAAAGCTCGGCCGGGAAGCGACGGTCTTTGACACGGAGATAAATTATGAAGCGATAACGGGCGCGCTTAAGGCCAAAGACCCGAAAAGATTTTTGTATACTATTGAATTTTATCCGGAAGAAGGCAAATACCACTATGACGGCCATCGCGATTGCGGAATTTCGATGTCCCCGAAGGATTCCAGGAGATATAACAATCTTTGTCCTGTTTGCGGCCGGCCTTTGACCATAGGCGTTTTGAATCGGGCGGAAGAACTGGCCGACCGGCCGGAGGGGTTCAAACCGCAGAACGCGATCCCTTTTAAAAGCCTTGTTCCGCTGGGAGAGATAATAGCTTCGGCTCTCGGGGTTGGCCCTGCTTCCAAAAAAGTTTCAATGATGTACGATCAGCTTATCAATAACTTTGGGTCGGAATTCGATATTCTTTTGAAAACATCGGTCGAGGATCTGGCCAAATCGGCTCCGGCCGATATCGCCGAAGGGATCAGGCGGGTCAGATCCGGACAGATCTGTATTGAGCCCGGTTATGACGGCGTTTTCGGGAAGATCAAGGTTTTCTCCGAAAAAGAAAAAGATAAGTTATCCGGACAAAAAACTCTTTTTTAAAAAATGAGCATATCAAATATAAAAAATATTTTACAGACGGATTTGCGATACAGGGGGATGGCCATTATTTTAGTCCTTATTTTTTTGGGCGGGGTGATTTTGTTCCAAAAGGCGGTGGAAACAGGGAAAGAAGTTGAAAAGATATATGCCGACAGTTTTTATTCGGTAGGGTTGGAGCCGGTAAAAGAGTTAAAGCTGGTTTTTGTCGGAGACATCATGCTTGATCGGGGAGTGGAGCGGGCTATCGTAAATTACGGCGGAGGAAATTATAATTTCCCATTTTTAAATATTTCCGACTATCTTAAGTCCGCGGATCTGGCGATCGGCAACCTTGAGGGTCCGATATCCGATAAAGGGTATAATGTCGGGAGTATCTATTCTTTTCGGGATGATCCCAAGGCTATCGACGGATTGAAATTCGCCGGGTTTGATCTTGTTTGCCTGGCCAATAATCATATGTTTGACTATACGCGCGCCGCCATGGAAGATACTTTTAGCCGTTTGGAAAAGGCCGACATCAAATATACCGGCGCCGGTTTGTCCCGAAGCGCGGCGTTGAAGCCGAAAGTAATGTCCGCCGGGCAGGCCAAGATCGCTTTTTTGGCTTTTACAAAATTGGGGGCGGAGAGCTGGCAGGCCAAAGAAAATTCTTCCGGATTGGCCTGGCTTACGGACGAGAACGTTAAGACCAGTATCGCAAAAGCTAAAGAGGAAGCGGATATAGTGGTGGTAATGTTCCATTTCGGGGATGAGTATCAGCCTCTTTCCAATTCAGAACAAAAACATTTCGCTCATTTGGCGATTGATTTCGGGGCGGATCTGGTCATCGGCCATCATCCGCACGTCAGCCAGGAGACAGAAGAATACAAGGGCAAATATATCGCTTATTCTCTTGGGAATTTCGTTTTTGACCAGGACTTTTCCGAAGAGACGATGGAAAGCTTGGCCCTGGAAGTGTCGGTCAAAAATAAAGCCATCAAGTCGATCGAGGCAAGAAAAATAAGATTGAATGGTTTCTACCAGCCGCAGTTGTCGGATTAAGAACCATTACTTAATTATAGAAGCTGAAACTTTGGAGTTGTATCCATTTGAATATTTTGTCTAGATTTTCGGTTTCAAAATCAACCTTTCAAGGGTTGATTTTGTTTTACGGCGCCATTCGATAGAAGTTAAGTTTTGTTGAAAAATATGGCTCAAAGTTGGCAGAGGCCCGGCCTCTGCCAACTTTAAG
>Ga0265297_10002920_pt1 | contig 32687 bp, 27 predicted proteins | sample Munlanlwell13791_FD_192502 | JGI IMG/M metagenome (GOLD analysis project Ga0265297, IMG submission 192502) | Leachate microbial communities from a municipal landfill in Southern Ontario, Canada - Leachate well 137-91 | ecosystem: Engineered > Solid waste > Landfill > Unclassified | place...
TTTTCCTTTGTTCTTGTTCATTTAACAAACAAGAAATGCCTTCCGATAAGAAAATCAAAGTGGTTTTCGATGATACAAATCTTCTAATTTTCTCGGATTATTTCTATCCGCCGGAATTTATACCACTTGAAACTAATGATTCTAATTTGTTTCGTGAGATTTCAGACCTGAAAGTCAGGAATGACATATTGTATGTCTTTTCAGAGAATCCCGATAATATGGTAAGCATTTATAAATCAACGGGTAAATATTTAAATCGCGTGTATAGTATTGGAAGAGGTCCTGGAGAAGTGAATTTTTCGACATCTTTCGATGTTGACACTTGCATTTCAATATTAGACAGAGGCAATCTGAAAATGGTTAATTATAGCCTTTCGGGTAAATTTATCTCCGAAGCCAGCTTTAATGGCTCCTATTTTTATAGTTTTTCATTTTTAAATGATAGTCTGACGGTGTTTCATGATCTCCATTCGCCAGAGAATAAAAATGGGGACAATGCGCCAAAAACAAAATTAACATTCTGGAAATATGACCAGAATAGGAAAATGAAGCTGGTTCATAATGCGAAAGATTTGAACTCGGGAAAATACATTCGAATGACCCTTAAAAACTTTTATACGATCAATAAGAATAAGCTTAATTATTGGGATTCCTTTAACGATACCATATTGGATATTGACTTGAAGACTTTTGATAATGAAGTGCAATATGTACTTGATTTTGGCAAATATCGAATCCCTGATGAGGTATCAGAGAATGAGTTTAAAATGGAAGCTCCCGCAAAACGTTTTTTGAAGGTAATTAAAAAAGGATATGCATCATTATTTGATTACTATAATAGTGGTGCAGGACAACAGATTTTTATAATATACAGATATTCTAAATTTTCAATAGGGATAATGAAAGACAAAGAAACTGAGCTAAAATGTTTTCCTCGAATTTGCCTTGATAAAATTCATCCCAAATTAGAAGCTAATATGAGTTCAGGAAATTTTGAATTAGTGCATTATGATAATAATCAATCGCTAATTTATTTTGAGTGGAAGGCCTTTGACTTTATAAAAACTTTCGAAAGCTTGAAAACCCAACTTAATATGACGCAATGGGAGTCGCTGTTAAACTCGAACCCATTACTAAAAAATGTCCTTGCTAAGGTTAAACCTGGCGACAATCCAATAATAATGAAGGCAAAGTTGAAAGAAATATAGCGTACAAATTCATATTTCATGAAAAATTTACTAAACACAGGAGTATATCTGATTTTGGTGTTAACCGTTATCTTTTTGAGCATAAGTGGATTTAATTCAAACAAAAGGAATAAGGATTTTGCAAAAAAAATTTTAGAACTAGAGATAGTCGATAGTTACAATGCAAATTTAATCAAAACGGAACTTAACTCTCTTAGTATTGAACACTACCTAAAAGGAGAAAATCATTTTGTTTTGGAAAAAGCAGATAAATCGACCATATCGTTATCAAATTTAATTAATGATCCTGCATGTTTATATTTTTATGTACATGAAAATTCGTGTTCTGCTTGTTTAGAAATCGAGCTCAATCACATAAAGCAACTTTCTGACTCGTTAAAAATGCCTATTAAATTTATAAGTAATTCGCGAGACTGGAGATTTATGAAGCTGCTTAAACAAAGCTATAATTTAAAGAATGAATTTTATAGATTGATCGCAGATAATGCATCACTTAAAGACGAATTGCTTTTTTATCCCTATTATTTTATAATTAATGATGGAAGTCTGAATTTTATATTCATCCCGTTAAAAGAGCAGGAGAAAAGAACTCTCATGTATTTTGATTTTGTGCGAAAAATAACTAATCCCAAAAATTGAGCAATTTAAGGTTGCATGTTTGTAACTCTCAAACATGCAATTTCTCAAACATTTCAAACTAAACTTATATTTTAAGCAACTGATTCATAACCCTTTGACCCTATCTTCCAAATACCAACTCTCATCGTTCTCTATCCTTATCATCTTTATTCTGTTAATGATTGTAGGGGCGAGCCTGTTGCCATTGCTCAATGTGCAGCTAACGCCATCGCACTCGTTACCGGGGATATCTGTCAGTTACAGATGGCCCGACGCATCGGCGCGGGTGATCGAGCAGGAGGTTACGGCAAAACTCGAAGGGCTGTTTAGCTCAGTAAAGGGTATTAAGGGTGTCTCTTCCGTGTCGTCAAAAGGTTTCGGGCGGATTAATTTGTCGTTCAAGAAAACGGTTAACCTGGATGCCGCCCGTTTTGAGGTGGCATCTCTTATCCGGCGGGCATACAGCGATCTGCCGGAACAGGTTTCGTTTCCCGAACTGTCCATGGGCACACAAGGTAGAATCATTAACCCTTACTTCATAAATTTCAAATTATAATGGTTGACCGTTTCAATCCTAATGAATCGCGATACTGGGGTTTTGTGCCAGAAGAAAATTTAGTCGGTAAGGCTTGTGTTGTTCCATATTCAAATAACAGGAATGGAATTAGGTGGAACCTAATGTTAAAACGAATAAAATAGGAATAAATAAAATTTGATTGTTTCACAATTTTTAGTATATTTATGATCTGAATGTATGTTAGTAGTTTTTCTTAGTTGAATGATATGGCATTTAGGCAATTTAAATATTAACAAAAAGGAAAGAACAGGAAGCCAAACCCGCAAAAGTTAAGCGCTTCCTGCTCGGCACCTTTTCAAAAAAGAAAGTGAGGTGATGTGACAAAGATAAGGAAAATAAGAAAAGATCAGAACCAAGAGTTCCAGGGCTTATGAAAAGATTGCAAGTAATTAATTTGAGTTTGTCAAATATTTTATATTGTAAAAATGAAAAAGAAAATTTTTGTTTCAATAAGTGGGATATTATTCATTGCAATGATGATTATAAACTTAAGTTTTTCAACGAATGCATCAAGCGGTGGACTTACTCTCTCTTCGATAGTGAGACTGGCAAATGCTGAAGAAGGAGAAGGTGGATTGGATCCGGACAAATATACAGTATGGCATATTGCATGTTTTGATAGGTATGGTAACCCAACAGGGAAAGAAAGTGCTTCGTGCGCTCACCCAGGAACTAAAGATTATCACGATCATTCGTGTGAGTAATCAGAGTGAAGTTTTTATTAATAATCAGGGCAGCCATAGTTCAGTTATGGCTGCCTTAATAAATTTAAACATGTCAAAATTATTATTCAAATTTGTTGTGATTGCAATGTTTGGTTTCAGTTGTTCGGATCCAAAAAAGAACAATGAAAATGTCGAAATTATTGCGATAAATGACGCAAATTATAAGGAAGAAATCCCCTTGTCCGCATTTGTAAATAAAATTAGGATTATGCCTCTGGAAACCACTTCAACCTCCTTTATTGTTGAGGTTACAAAACTGATCGAAACAGAAAATGCAATCTATATTTTAGATCGACCGGGTAAACGAATATTAAAGTTTGCTAAAGATGGTAAATTCATTTCTCAAATTGGACGCGAAGGAAAAGGTCCGGGCGAATACATTACACCATTTGATATGGAAGTTTTGGATAATGAAATTTTCGTTTTGGATTTTTCAAGTCGAAAACTTAAATCATATGATTCTGAGAAGTTAAACTATAACTATGAAATAAATTCCCCAGTAGGGGCACTTGAAATATCAGTAATTGGGGGAAAGCTCATATTTTATTGTATGTCTGATTCAAAAGATGCGCCGTCTTATTTTGTTATGTGTAATATGAATGGTTCGATGCCAACAAAACTGGCTGAATCGAGATATTCCCAATCTTCGATCAAACTTTTGGGTTCGACAATATTCTGCGGAAACGGACTCATCTCCCGCTTCTTTGAAAGTGTCATCTATCAAATTGATAATAACCGATTTAGTGCTAAATTTAATATCGATTTTGGAGATAGGGAAATGCCCGAAATAAAAACTATTACGAATCAAAAAGTAATTAATAAAGACTTTGCATATTATTATCGCTATAAAACCTACAATTGCCAACGCTTTTTAATTTTTGACTTTTTAGGTTACAAAAAACGTCTTTACTGTTTTTATGACAAGGATGATAAAAGAACCATTTGGGGCAAAATTAAAAATGATGTTCGCTATGATAGTTTTCTGCCATTTTATCCCAGGTTCTCAGCATTTAATAGTTTAATAGGGGCTTTCTCGCCAGAAGTTTTTATTAATAATAAAAACAATGAGGAAATAACAGAACTTAAGTCTTTAAAATTCACAGACAACCCAGTATTGGTTTATTATGATTTGTAGCCGTTAATATTTATATTTAGCTTTTATAAGAATGAATAGTTTGAGACTACAACGTTTGGAGACGGTTTAAAACTAAACGTTTGAACATCTGAACATTCAAACGCTCAAACATAAAACAATATACATAGTTTAAGCAGCTAATTCAAAATGACTTGAACCCTCCACCCAAATACCAACTCTCCTCATTCTCCATCCTGATCATCTTTATTCTGCTGATGATTGTAGGAGCGAGCCTGTTGCCATTATTGAATGTTCAGCTGACCCCTTCGCGCTCGTTACCAAGTATGTCGGTAAGTTACCGCTGGCCCGATGCATCTGCACGGGTGATCGAACAGGAGGTTACGGCAAAACTAGAGGGGCTGTTTAGCTCAGTAAAGGGTATTAAGGGGGTCTCTTCCGTGTCGTCAAAGGGCTTCGGGCGGATAAATTTGTCGTTCAAGAAAACCGTTAACCTGGATGCAGCCCGTTTTGAGGTGGCATCTCTTATCCGGCGCGCCTACAGCGATCTGCCGGAGCAGGTTTCGTACCCCGAACTTTCGATGAGCACAAGTGGCGAAAACAGTAGCCCGATATTGACTTATACGCTCAATGCCAGTGAAAGCCCGTTTTTTATCCAGAAATTTGCCGAGAGCCATTTGGTACCTAAATTGTCGGTTGTTCCGGGTATCAGTGGCGTGAAAGTTTATGGCTCCACCCCTTATGAATGGGAAATCCGGTTTAACAGCGAACTGGCGCAGCAGTTGGGCATCGGCTCAAACGAGATAGCACAAAGTGTTTCAGGTTATTTCCGAAAGGATTACCTTGGGCAAGGCACTGTCTCAGAAGTAACCCCGAACGCGGAAACAATTTCCGGTATTTATCTGAGCAATGGTGTGGCCGATACCATTCTATGGCGTTCAATCCCCGTGAAAAAGGTTAACAACAGGATGGTGCTTTTGGGCGATATTGCCACCATTGCCTACAAGGAACAGCAGGCCTCGTCCTACTTCAGGATCAATGGCTTAAATACAATCAACATGGTTGTTTACCCCGAAGACAATGTCAACAACATTATTTTGGCAAAGAAGGTAAAGGAAGAGGTGGAACATTTAAAGTCTAGCCTTCCACCGGGTTATTCGCTGCTGCTTGCCAACGATACCACCCAATACCTGAACGATGAATTAAACAAAATTTCGGAACGTACGGTCTTTTCATTGATTATCCTCCTGACCTTCGTTTTTTTGATCAGCAGAAAACTTAAATACCTGCTGCTGATCACGATCGGCATCATTGCCAACCTATTGATAGCCTGTATCTTTTATTATGTGCTGAAAATCGAGATCCATCTGTACACGCTGGCAGGTATTACGATTTCATTCGGGATGATCATCGACAACAGCATCATCATGATCGACCACATCCTGCACCAGGGCAACCGGAAGGCTTTTTTGGCAATTCTGGCCTCCACCATGGCAACAGTCGGAGCGTTGTGCGTGATCTTTTTTTTCAAGGAAGAGCAGAAAATCAACCTGATCGAATTTGCACAGGTCATCATTGTCAACCTGTCGGTATCGATGGGCATTGCGCTGTTTTTTATCCCTGCCCTGATGGATAAGGTTAGGTTAAGCATCTCAAAAACTTCGCGAAATTTCAGAAGGAAAAGGCGCGCCGTCCTGATCTCGCGGTTTTACCAGCGGTCCATCCGGTTCAGCAAACGGTATAAATGGGCCTATGTTCTCTTGTTTATCCTGGCATTTGGAATCCCGGTGCAGTGGCTTCCATCCAAACTGGAACAGGAGGGGACCCTGGCTAAATGGTACAACAAAACATTGGGAAGTCCATGGTTTACCGAGGATGCACGTCCAATAGCCGAAAAAGCGCTGGGCGGATCTTTGCGGCTTTTTTCTGAATTTGTTTTCGAAAACTCCTATTATTCAGAACCTTCGCGCACCACGCTTTATGCCCAGGGGAAGATGCCCGAAGGGTGTACCGTGCAGCAATTGAACGATGCGGTGGCGCTTATGGAAAATTTCCTGAGTAAATTTGACGAAATAGATATTTTCCAAACATCCATCACCGCGTACAATAATTCGTCCATTACCATCCAGTTTAAACCTGAATATGAGTTTGGTTCCTTTCCCTACTTTTTAAAGGAGGAGATTACCTCTAAAGCAATCAGCCTTGGGGGAATGGACTGGTCGGTTTACGGGGTAGGACAGGGGTTCTCCAACTCGCTGAATACCGGGTATAAAAACAGCCAGATCATCCTCGAAGGGTACAATTATGACCAGCTTTACGGCTATGCCGATCTACTGAAGGGTAAATTACAGGAAAATGAGCGGGTCAAAGATATCGAGATATCCGGCTCAACAGGCTGGAACGCCAAAACCCTGTATGAATATTCCATTGATTTCAACTATGAGGGCCTTGGCATGAACAATGTTGGGACTGCCCAGTTTTATTCCTTCTTAAAGGACAAAGTATACAAAGCGGGACTTGCACCGGTATATTCCGGCAACGAACTTCAACCGGTATCGCTCGTTTCCGATACATATGGCGTTTTTAATGTTTGGGACCTGAACAACCGTCCTGTTTCCATTGGTGAGAAGCAATTTAAGTTGGCCAGCTTTGGAACCCTGGCAAAACAGAAATCGGGCAACGATATCTTTAAGACCAATCAACAATATCAATTGGTAGTGGCATACAATTTTATCGGGCCGGAGCCGTTGTCAAAAATGGTCAGGGAAGAACAGGAGAAGGAGTTGACGAAAATTTTACCATTGGGCTACTCGATACGACAGATGAGTTGGGGCGGCTGGGACAGAAATGATAAGAAGCAGTACTTTCTGATCTTTATCGTCATACTGATCATCTATTTTATTTGCTCCATCCTGCTCGAATCGTTGTTGCAGCCTTTGGCCATTATTTTTATGATACCGGTCTCATTTATCGGGGTTTTCCTCACCTTTTATTTGTTCGATTTTAACTTTGACCAGGGGGGCTTTGCCTCGTTTATCCTGTTGTGCGGAATCGTGGTAAATGCCGGTTTGTACATTATCAACGATTACAACAACTTCTGCCGTGCAAAAGGGGTTAGAAATAGTATACGTGCCTATATCAAAGCATTCAATCATAAGATAATTCCTATCTTCCTGACAATTATTTCTACAGTATTGGGCTTGGTTCCTTTTGTATGGGGTGGTCAAAAGGAGGTTTTCTGGTTTGCGTTTGCAGCAGGGGCCATGGGAGGGTTGATCTTTTCGATGGTGGCCGTATTTATTTATTTGCCACTCTTTCTGAAACTGCCAGTAAAGCATTAATACAAAGATATTACGGGCCGGAGCTCGTCCAATAACCTAATTATGAAACAGAAAACAAAATCATCTTCAAAATTCCACAATATCCTTTTTTTTATCTTCTCGACAATTATCATAGGCTTATGTGGTTATGTCTGGCATGAAAGAAAGTTAAGATCAGCATTAGAACAAGCAGGGACGAACAAAGGGGAGCTACTGAAGGTGATTGATCATTACAAGAAGGACCCCGCCGACAGGATGAAACTTGACGCGGCCCGATTCCTGATTGAAAATATGGCTGGACATTTTTCTTATGATACAAGCTATTTGTACAGATACCGGCCCGTTATTGAGAAGATAAACAAATTAAGGGTAATCGGCCTTCCACGAGATAATATCAAAATACAGGTTAATCCACTTATGGATAGCCTGGTTGCAATCTACCCCCTCTCAAATGTTTATTCGAAAAGCGAAAATGATCTAACTTCAATTAAATCAAAACTGTTGATCAGCAATATTGATCGGGCATTTGAGGCTTACAATGCCAATCTGTTTAAGGACAGTATCCGGTATGAAGATTTTCTTGAATATGTTTTACCCTACCGGATTGACAATGGTTACTGCCTGGAAGATTGGCGACCGTTTTTCTCACAAAATTTTTCAGTGAAGTCAGTTAACAAACTTTCAAATGTCCATCAGCTTTGCGATTCGCTGTTGCACAAATTCAACGATGTGAGAATTGGGTTGGATATTGCCAATCAGTTTCCATACTTCAAGCTTGATGATTATTTGAAATCACGGGTCGCCAGGTGTGCCCAAAAATGTTGGTTTAACTGCCTTCTGCTGCGTTCGTCAGGACTACCCGTTGCCATCGATTTTGTACCGGCCTCAAGGGTCCACGAATCAGGACATGAATGGAACACGCTTATACTGAAACAAGGCATTTATCCCATTGAACCGTTCTGGGTAGACAGTAATCGGTACCTAAAATCAATTTACAGTCGTGAAAAGCTACATTCTGAAATAGGACCGATAGAATTCCCCAAAATATACCGCAAGACATTTAAAATGAGCAGCTCCGAATTGTTGGATCATGCCATTCGTACGGGGGAGGAGATACCTCCCCTCTTTCAAAACCCATTTGTGAAAGATGTTACAAAAGAGTATTTTAAATCGTTTGCGATTGAAACAGCAATAACAAAGAAGATTGAAGGAATTGATTATGCATATGTCTGCGTATTTGGATCTAACCAAAGATGGGTACCGGTAGATTTTGGCAGAATTAAAAAAGGGAAGGTATCCTTTAATTCTTTGGGAACGGACAATGTATATTTGCCTGCTTTTTATCAATTTGGGAACATAGTCCCTGCTGCATATCCAATCCTTTTAAATGAGAAACCTTTAACACTTTGTCCTGATACTTCCAGAAAACGAAAAATTGAAATTTCGTACGTTGCATTTCAACGGCCTGAATTAGAAGCAAGAAAGAGGTCTCTAATTGGTATCACGGTTGAAGGGGCCGACAATAAAAATTTCGACAACAGTGAGGTTCTTTACACCATAACAAAGGCATATGAGCCAGGGTATTATCATATTCCCATTCCTAAAAGCCCCAAATTCCGGTTTGTCAGGCTTAAAGTCCCAAAATTGAATACCTTGTTATATGAAATCAAATTCTTTGGCATGGAGAATGGCAGTGAAAAAGAGGTCCGGGGTAAATTATTGTATTCTTATCCAAAAGATAGCATACTTCTACAGACAATTGTCGATGGCAACTTATCGACCGGTATGATTTTTAGTACCATAAACGAAGAACATAAACTTCTGAAGAATGTTTGGATTGGCTATGAATTCAATCGTCCGGTGTCGATTGGAGCGTTCGATTTTTATTATGTTTTTAATGTAAATATCAGGAAGGAAGGTATTTATGAGCTCTTATACTGGGATTATGAATGGAAATCGTTGGGTACAAAGAAGTCCGATTCCAATTCAATTAGCTTTGACAATGTTCCTGAGAATGCCCTTTTAATGATAAAAATCCATGATAAGGATAAATATAGCCGCATTTTTACTTATTCAGATGGAAAACAACATTGGTGGTGATACAGTACCAATATCCTGGATCCTCAAAAAGATCGGGGCAGCTTTGAGAAAACAGAAAGATCTTGTTTTGGCACGATAAATTTTGTATTTTTAATAAGATAAAAGAATTACATACATGGAATTGCAGTCATTTAATATTGCTAAATCCGCGAAACGAGCCCTGTTTTTCTTTTTGTTGTTAGTATCCCTTCTTTTGTCATTCCCCTGCTTTTCCCAACCAAACCACCCCGTTCTGAAAGACCTGGCCGGGCGGCTACATGCCCTGGCCCAAAACAGTCCCCCTGAGCTGATATATATCCAAACCAGTAAAGGGGTTTACGAAGCGGGTGAAGATTTGTGGTTCAAGGCCTGGCTGCTGGATACCCATTCTTTTGCCCCTTCCATCCTGGGCCATACCCTATACCTGCAAATGGTCAGCGAAAACACCAACCGGGTGGTATGGCAGGAAAAATATGAGGTTAAAAACGGTTTTGCTGCCGGGCATGTGTTCCTTCGGGACAGCTTGTCGGAAGGGGATTACCTTCTGGAGGCCTATACCCCGCACTCCTTTTTCAATGATTCAACGGAGTTTTGTGCAACCCGGAAGGTTAAGGTCAAAAAAGATATGAAGCCAAGGGTCTCAGTTACTGCAGATTTTGACCGGCCCTATTATAAACCAGGCGATAGCATCCGTCTGAAATTCACAATCCTATCGGCCCAAAGATACCTGCTCCACAGCGACATCCGGGCATACCTGCGCAGAGGGGACAAGACATTGGGAGAGGCAAGCGCAACAACCTACAATCCGGGACATGCCAACATGGCCATCGCGCTGCAAAGTCCAGGAGAGGGGCTTCGGGTCGATGTAAGGGTAAAATATGCCAAAAGTGAAGAATTTGTCAGTTTTCCTGTCCCGTGCAAAAAGGGAAACCCTATCCAGTTCAATACCTTTCCCGAAGGCGGTAACCTGGTCGTCGGATTATCTTCCAACCTGGCCTTTAAAGCGGTAGATATCGATGGCAACCCTTTGGATGTGACAGGCACCCTGTTTGAAGACAATATTCCCCTACAGAAATTTAAAAGTACCCATGCAGGGATGGGGAGCCTGAACTTTACCCCGCTTGCCGGGAAAAGGTACCGCATCCGGCTTTTAGAACCAACCACCGACAGTACTTTTCTTTTGCCTGAAGTTTATCCTGAAGGCATCACGTTGCAACTGGCAGGAAGGGACAGTGAAAACCTGACCTTTCAAGTCTCACAAAGCCCCGGGCAAAAGGGAAGGGCCATCTACCTAAGGGGACAGCTCAGGGGCGTGGTTTGCTGCATGGCAACGGGGACACTAAACCAGGGGCTAAGGATAAAAATACCGCTGAAGGAATTCCCCGGGCAGGGGATTGCCGAATTTACCCTTTTCGATGAGGGCCAGCTCCCTGTTGCCGAACGGCTGGTCTATGTAAACCCCGACAAAAACCTTTGCATAGAGGCCAAATTGTCGAAAGACAAATACGAAACCCGTCAGAAAGCTACACTGAAGATAAAGGCAACCGATGAAAACGGGCAGCCTGTTGTTGCCAACCTGGGTGTGAGCGTGTACGACAAACTATACCAAAACCCGAAAGACCCCAAAACAATCCTGACCCACTGCTACCTCTCTTCGCAGCTAAAGGGAAAAGTTTACGACCCGGCCTGGTATTTTGACAACAGGAACAACGGACGGGGCGAAGCGCTGGACCTGCTGTTGCTCACCCAGGGCTGGAGAAGGTATGTCTGGGACGAAGGGAACTTAAAAGAATACGGAGAGGCCAAACCAAATCTTATTTTAGAAGGGGTTGAAGGGGAGGTGCATGCCACCCAAAAGAAGAAGAAGGCACAGATAGCGCCACAGTTCGTGATGGCCTTTACCCCGAGGAAAAACAAAAACTCGGATTTAATAGTTTCTGATCCAACTGGTCGGTTCATGGTTACCCCCGTGCATTTAAAAACCTGGCAGGGGGGCTATGTTTACCTGAAACCTTTGGCCCCTCCTGAGTTTGAACCCCGCATCACTCTTTCAGAGCCTTTCAACGTGATCAATAAGATCAGAAAGGCCAAACCGACCAACTATCCGCTGCCAAACAAAACGGACACGGTCAAAGATGAACCATCGCACCCGTTTGTTGTCGGGCCTAATATGATAGAGCTGCGGGAGATTGTTGTCAAAGGCGAAAGGATCAACACTTTCAGGGACAAATACATGGGACATCTGGACAGTTTGGCTAAATTGGATTTAAATGCAGTTTGGGTATGCGAGCATGGTTTTTTGCACAATTACAGAACTGGTTACGCCCATTTAATAGGGTCTAGTACTCCCAAAATCTGTAGTGATACAATCTATAAGCGACCCATTGAGGGGAAAATATATCAACTGGTTAAATATGAGGATGTTGGCAGGACTGATGGGAGATGGATTCTTACAGATTTATATTCAATTGAATTTCATTATCCCAAATTGACCGAGGAAGAGCTCTTAAAAATGAACAACCTGTCGAGGGTAAAGGGTTATTACAAGTCCCGCGAGTTTTACCAGCCCAATTATGATAAGGAATCAGAGAATGATTTGTCGCCCGACACCCGAAATACCTTGCTCTGGGCACCATCGGTCATTACCAACGAAAAGGGGGAAGCCACCCTGGAATTTTTCTGCTCTGACATTAATACCACTTTCGTCGGCAAAATCGAAGGTGTCAGTGGGGCAGGGTTGTTAGGCGTCAAAGATATTGAATTTGCCGTACGGAAAATGAAACAGTTTAAATGGGAGAGATAATATATTCGACAAAAGAGTACAGAAACACAATTAGTTTGATCTAAAAAATTTCACAGCAATTATCGTACCATTATGATTTATAGGTCAATATGATTTATTAGAACTCCGCAGGAGTTCCCTCCGAATAACCTCCGGTTTTAACCGGAGGAGAGGAGAGGAAAGGCACACATCAAAAGAAACTCCGCAGGAGTTGCCCAACAATTTCAGGATAAATTTTACAATACCATGTAATAGGTAACCCCGGTGGGGTTTATGAAGTGTTTTATTCCGCCAGGCCCCCAGTTGCACTGGGGGTTATTAAAGGGAAACTCCTGCGGAGTTGATCACCCGGTAAACGGAGCATCACTTTATCTAAACGACAATGAGTTATATGTTGTAAGAATAGAATAATATCATACATATGTGTGAAAATTCATATACTTCTTTTACGAATCTCTTTAGAATCATTGTTTTTACAATATTGATTTCCGTATTATTTTTCTATCCCTCCCGCTCACAGACCAATACCATTTGCGCGCATGCATCGCTGGCCGAAAAAATCTATTTGCAGTTGGATGGCAAGGTATACACAACGGACCAGACAATTTGGTTCAAATCCATTGTTACCAATGCCGTCGACCATGCCCCGACCATATTAAGCGGGGTGCTCTATGTGGAGTTGATAGGCCCTGATGAAAAGATCGTTGAAAAGAAGTTGATCAAGTTGGGGCAGGGCATTGGCGATGGTTTCTTTGAGTTGCACAAAAGTTATGCAGAAGGGGTTTATTTGGTCAGGGCATACACCGAGTGGAACAAAAATTTCGGTTCCGATTTTATCTTTAAGGAATACATTGAGCTGTTTTCCCCTTCATCAAAGAAAAAACCCGACCCAATCAGTCGTGTTACCCTGGTAGAGACGCAGAACAAAGAACGACGGTTGAACGCCAGTTTTGACCCCTTTGTGCTAGATAGCCTCCACAAAAGAGAACTCACGCTTTTCATCACCCTTGACGGAAAGAAAGATTCATTATCGGTCAAAAAGAATGGCGATAACAAATACATGATCGATTATCCCATCCCCGACAAATGTCAGTTTGTTACCTTGCAGATGATGACAAAAAACCAATTCAGTTATTCCAAAACAATTGCCCTGGACCAGGATTATCTGGATTTGCAATTTTTCCCCGAGAGCGGGGAACTGGTGCACGGATTGCCGGGCAAGGTAGGCTTCAAGGCGCTGGATTGTAATGGCAAAGGGAAAATGATAGAGGGTGAAATTGTTAACCGACAAGATGAGGTTGTCACCTTCTTTAAGGGCAACCCATTGGGCATGGGTAGTTTTATTCTATCCAAAGCGGATAGCAACACGACCTACTTTGCCCGGCTAAAATCAGAATCAGAAAAGAATTTGTCGGTCATGTACCCCCTGCCAAAGGTTGCACGCTCGGGCAACGTGTTGTCAGTCATCAAATACAAAGGTGAAATACGGTTGACCGTCTCGTCCAGCTACCTGCAAAACGACAGCATCTTTATCCGGGCCTCTTGCAGGGGAATGGTCTACCATGACATAAAAGGGGTTTTGAAACAGGGAACACGCCTGTTTTCCCTGCCTGCCAATCAACTTCCCGAGGGCATCATCGCCTTTACCTTGATGGACCCTTCAAGGCAACCTGTAGCGGAAAGGCTCTTTTTTAATGAGAGGGCTGAAAGCCGGCTAAATATCGCGATCTCGGCAGACAGGGATACCTGTGCCCAAAGAGAATTGACCCGGCTAAATATTGCAACAACGAACAACCAAGGAGAGGCGGTAAATGCCAGTTTATCCTTACTGGTGTTCAACAAAGCCCAACTGGGGCAGCTGCAAAGCAGACGTCAAAATATCTTGTCCTATTTTCTGCTGGGCTCAGACTTGAAAGGCGGGATAGAAGACCCGGGTTTTTATTTCAGAAAAGGCCGCGACAGTTACAACGACCTGGATGCACTGTTGCTCACCCAGGGCTGGAGAAAATACCTCTATACCAAACCCGTGGGCAAAATCCTTTTTTGGCCTGAAGCAAAGCTTTCTGTAACAGGCACCGTGAGCGGTATATTTTCCAAGAAAAAGCGAGGGGCGGAATTGTCCCTGCTGACCTTTGGCAAAAACCGGTCAGTGCATACACAGCATACCGACAGCCTGGGCAGGTTTAATTTCAACATCAACGACGAATATGGACAGAACCTTAATATTTTGATCCAAAGTGCAGATAAAACAGGAAAACAGATGAATTACCCGATTACCCTGGACAAAAAGGTATCCCCGCCAATTTCGTTTAACTATGTCATGTCCATTGGGAAAGCCGACAGTGTTGTGCATGCGCTTGTTGAGAAAAACATGGAGCGCAAAAAAGTAGACGATACCTTCCAGTTGTCCGCCGGGGATATTCTTCTGGGCGAAGTTGTGGTAGAGGCCTACCGGATGACCCCTGAGCGGCAGAAGGTAATGGATACCTACGGCAAGCCGGACCAGGTCATTGAGGGGAAAGCGATTCAGGAAAAGGAGGCAAAATGGTCGTATGGTTTGTACAGTGTCCTTTTGTTCAATTTTCCGGATATAATCATTTACAGGGGAGGTGACGGTAATTTATATGCAAAAGTGCAATCTTTTGAGATGACGCTTGTAGTAATTGATGGTATTCCTGTGAAATATTATGCATACCCGTTAATTCCTAATATTCCGCCCAGTGAAGTAAAAAGTTTCGAAATTATAAAAAACGCAAAAAATTTTTTCCAACTATACCTTGAAACATATCCTCAAGCCAGCCCTCTGACTGCACCTTTCCAGGGGGATGTTATTGCTATATACACCTATGGTGGTCAGGGAATTTATGGTGCGAATCAACCCGTAGGCATTGTAAAGGCAGCCGTTCCGGTATTTTCGGCTACCCGTGAATTTTATGCCCCCAAATATGAAAACCTCCAGGAAACCGACTGGTACAAACCGGACCTGCGTGCCCTGGTACACTGGGAGCCCCGGCTGAAGGTCGATAGCCTGGGTAAAACATCCGCCAGTTTTTACAATGCCGATAACGTTGGGGAGATGGAAGTGGTGGTAGAGGCCATATCTGATAAGGGCGAAATTGGTTACAAGGAGATGGTTTATTGTGTAAAGAAGAGGAAATAACAGGGACAATTGAGAATGGAAAATGGACAATGGACAATTGAGAATGTGATGGCCAATTTTTCTGATCCTGATCTTTTGGGATCTCCCTGGTCTTACCCTATTGTCGAGTACCATAAAAAGGCCGAGATGCCACTTAATGAAAAGTCAAAAATAATGGAGATTGTTTACATTTCAATTGACCAAGAAGTGAAAGATAAGCAATGGAAAGAGATGATAAAATATTATAATTTGGAAGGTTATCACATTCGGGCCAGTAAAGAGTTAGACAGCGACCTGAGAAAGATTTTTGGCCAGAATGGTTCAATAACTATTCCGTGGTATTTGCTGGTTGATGAAAATGGGAAGATACTAAAAGAACATGCCAAGCCACCGTCCCAATTGACAGAATTGGCAAAGCAAGTAGGTAATTGATGGCATAATAAAGTATCTTCCATAATTCTGCTCCCTGGGGTAAGAGTAAAAAGGAGCAATTACTATGAATAAATCAAAAAATTTTGATTTATTCATAGTAATTGCTCCGGGTAGGGAAAGTAGATGAATAGCTTATGTATCCAATGGATTTCCTCTTTTTTACTGGAAAAATGAAAATACCGCCGAATTGGATTTTGTTGTGCAGATTGCCGGTGAGGTTGTTCCCGTTGAAGTAAAAAAAGGCAAAAAGAACAAAATCTGCATCGTTAAATTTGTTTATTAATCAGTACAATAGCAGGTATGCAATTCGCATTTCAGGAAAGAACTTTGGTTTCGAAAATAGGATTAAATCAGTGCCCTTATATGCTGTTTGGTGTTTAAAACCGGAATAGAATAAGAAAATGAATTTTACAGAATAAACATACATTTATATCCGATTTGTTTGAACACATACCGAATATGATAAAATTGATTGCAAGACAATTTAATAACCCATCAAATATGGAAAGGATTATAAATGAAGCTGTTTACAAAACCGCATTGGAAAGGATAGAAGAACTTCGAACCAACACTAAAAATAGCACGAAATATCAGTAAAATACTCAATATCGAACCCTCTATCATATTGGGGGTATAACAACTATTTTGGAATTTTTTCCTTTTTTTCATTGCCGTCGGCTTTCGCTGACGGATTCGGAACAAACAATAGATCTGGTTTTACCCAAATTGACGGATTGGGCTTAAGCCCTTATAAATTTTGCATCTTTTATCCGTCAGCTAAAGCAGACGGCAATTGAAACTCCACTCTCAACTTGCCACTTTCAACTTTCCACTTTCAACTTTCCACCTTCAACAGTCTCCTCAATCTTTCTCCGCTCTTCCCGTCAACGCCAGCAGCCCGTTGATCACAGTGAGCGGATGCGCAGGATTTCCGGCTACATAGAGATCGACTTTATGGTTTTCCAGAAAACTGCGGTCCAGGGCAGGGGAGTCCTCAAAGATACCACCACTGATGGCATCCGTGCCCACAAGGACCACCATCTTAGGATCAGGTGTGGCGTCGTAACAGATTTGTAATGGCTCAGCCATGTTGGCAGTGATTGGACCCGTTATGACGATTCCGTCGGCATGGCGTGGGGATGCCACGAACTCTATTCCGAACCTACTCATGTCGAACTGCACATTGTTGGCGGCATTCAGCTCCCATTCGCAACTGTTGTCGCCACCGGCAGAGATCTGCCTGAGTTTCAATGAGCGTCCAAACATTGATTTAAATTCTTTGGGAATCAGGTTTTTATCCAATTCTATTGGTTCATCAACTCCTTCTTTAACCACCAATCGTTCCCGGACATTGGTGGAAAGCTTGTAATCCGTTGTAAAGACAATCTTTTGAGGGAAAAGGCGGGCGCACTCCCCGCAAAAGGTGCATTTCCCAAGATCTATGGAAACCGGTTTGGCAGAGATAGCCCCGGTTGGGCAACATTTCACCAATTCGGGCGCGTCCACCCTGGCGGTTGATATCACAGGCCGTCCCCTGAAAATCCCGGGTACTTTGACATTCCTTACATCTGGGATAAACTGCTTCCCCTGATGGTACCATATCCTCATATTATCAAACATAATTGCAATTTTTAAATTTTACCACGATCCCGCATATTCGGGACAAAGTACAACACGAAGGATTACAAAGAGTTAAAATATTGATCGTTGCATTCTCCCAGTCTCACAGTATTTCCATTATCTCCGTTGCTCATTTTTTCCTTTCTCTTCGCTAATGAACCTGAATTCCGTCCGATCCCAATGCCATCACATTTTCAGACATTTTATCGCGGACGGTCTTTCTCTATCATTCTTTTCCAGGGGTTCCGTTCCACTCCACCCCTGGCTACCAAGATTTCGCCACTATGTGGCTTAACCCCAGAGTCCAGCTAGTCCTTTCATCGTTTCTCCTTTTCATCGTTTCCTTCTTCATTTACGGCATCCAGTTCTCCACGTCTCCCCATCTTCTTATCTTCGCATCTTCCCATTTTCCCATCTTCCCATTTTCCCATCTTCCCATTTTCCCATCTTCCCATCTTCGTCCCCCTTTGACAAGCTCAGGGACCGGTTCGTCTGGCCAAATGTTCATACACTTTCAACTTTCCACTCTCAACTCTCAACTCTCAACTTCGTTGCTCCGTCATTCCTCACAGATCATGTCCGCAATACGACAAATTAAAGCTCTTGTTGCAGATCGGAAAATCGGATATTTCGTTGTTTCGTACAGACAAGGCAAGCGCCATCCAGTTGTGGAAGGAGGGATCCTTGATTTTGTAATGAATCAATTCTCCTTTTGTTCCGGTTATGGCACAGTGACAGATCTCGCCACGCCACCCTTCGACCAGCGAAAGGGCAAAAAGGTTTTCTCCCAGGGAGGAGAGTTCACTTATCTCATGATTTACTGGTAGTTCTGCGATCAGCTTTCTCAGGTATTCTATTGATTGCATGACCTCATTCTTGCGCAACTGAACGCGCGAATAGACATCCCCGTGTCGTTTTACTTTGGCTTCGTGCTGAAGTTCGGGGTACAGACTGTGGGGATGCGAGGTGCGGATGTCCCTCATGATACCACTCGTTCGTGCCGCCATGCCAACTGCGCCGATGGCTGTCGCATCTTCCTGGGATACCACACCGGTCCTCTCGAACCGCGAAAGGGCGCTGGGTAAACTAAAGAGTTGGGCATTCATTTCAACGAAATCAAGCTCAAAACTGTCGAGTATCTGGACAAGTCGGTCCGCCAGTTCAGTTGTGAATGGAAAACGATCCGATCCTGGGCGGATCAAGCCCTTTGAAAGCCTGTTTCCGCACCATTCCTGCATGAAGTTGATGATGGGGGTACGTAGCCTGCCGAAGACAGAACTGCCCAGCTGGTAGGCTATATCCGTGCAAAGCGCGCTCAGGTCTCCGGTATGAACGGCAATTCGCTCCAGTTCAAGCGCAATGGTGCGCGAATAGTCTATCTCTCTTGTGGTTTGGAAGCCACACAGGCTTTCCAATGTTTGGACAAAGGCAGTCGTATGACCAACTACCGTATCCCCGGCAATATTTTCGGCCAGCGTAACCCGTTGCGATAGCTCTGGCTTTTCCAAAAACAGCTTTTCAATGCCCCTGTGCTGGTAGCCAAGCTGGATTTCTAAATGAAGGATCTGCTCTCCGTTACAAATAAACCTGAAATGACCAGGTTCAACCACCCCTGCATGGATAGGTCCGACACCAACCTCGTGAAGCTCTTCACTATTAATCGTATAGAATGGATAATTGGCAATGGTTGATTGCTTGTCTGCACGGTCGAAGGGGTACCTTACCGGTTTAAGCCAGGGGTGATCGCTGTAATTCAACCCGAAATTCTCATAAATTTCACGTTCGAATTTTTCGAAACAGAGCAGTTTAGCAGTAAAGGAAGGCACAACATCCGTCGGTAATACTTTGCAGGATGAGAGATGGATCAGATGTTTGACATCGTCGGCGATGCAACAGATGAGTTTTACATGCTTTCCATCGACTATACCGTAATAATTCACACAATGTCTGTCTAAGGTATCCGCAAGTAACTCCGTATTTACCTCCATAAACTGTCCGTAACCCAGTTCAGGAATCGAAGCGAGTGGGACCGATTGATTGTTTTTTATGGTGATTGTCTGCATAATCATAATGGTAAGAGTGTGAGGCTCTCTTTGATAAGTTGTACAAAGATCGGAGGAGGGTTCAAACCCAGATAGACTGCAGTGGCGAGCAGCAGAAATTGGGAAAGTGATTCCCAGGGAGAGGTCCTTACAACCTTCGAATCATCGAATCCTTCAGCAGGGACAAAGAGAACTTTGAAAATATTTTTTCCAAACGACCAGATAATCATGGTTAAAAGCAACAATACGGCTATCAGAACGAAAATCTGCTTCGCATCAAACAATGATTTAAAAATCAAAAATTCGCTCACGAAAAGCCCGGATGGAGGCATTGCAGCCGAACTGATAAAACCAAGCAGTAACACCATCGCCCCGGTCGGGTTGTATTTGAAATAGTTGCCGATGTGGGTAATGCTTTTGTTTTGAAATACCCGGTAAAGCTGGTTGTACTGAAAGAAAAGGCTGGATTTGACGAATGCATGCAGGACGATGTGCAGGATGGCCGCATAGTAGCCAATTCCACCTGCAGCAACACCCAGCATCACGATGCCCATGTGTTCAATGCCGGAGTAGGCAAACATCCGCTTGACATTTTTAACCTTCAACATATAGACCGTTGCAACAAAAAGCGAAAGGAATGCCGCGATTCCTACCACCAGTTTGGCCCAGTGTAGCAGGGGAGTGTTGGCTATTACGATGTAAAACCTGAAAATTCCTACAAACCCAAGGTTCATCAGAACACTGGCCATCAGCGCTCCTGCCGGGGCCGGTGCGGTATCCTTGGCGTCAATACCTGCTGTAAACATGGGGACCAGTCCAAGTTTGGCAGTGAACCCGGTAAAAATAAAGAGGAAGGCCATTTGCAGCCAGACTGGATTCAATTCCTTGCTTTTTACCAGCAAGTTACTGAAAGATAGGTCGTCAGACCCTGCATGTTGAAGTGAAAGACTAAGAAAAAGAATGCCTATGAAAATGAAAGTGATGCTAATTGCACAGATGAATACATATTTCCAGGTACCTTCAAGGGCCAGCTTGTTTCGGTGGTGATAAATCAGGGCTGAAGCGCTCAAGGTGGTGATTTCGGTAAAAATCCAGGTTACCGCGATGTGATTGGAAAGATATCCCGCACTGATGGCCATGATCAGCAAAACCAGCGAACCAAGGTAGATGGACCTTGACCGAGGGGGTTCGTAATGATTTTCGATGTATATGTAACTGTGCAAAGCCGCGGGAATGGCGATGATGCTCAAAGTAACAAGAAGAAGGATGCCCAGGGAGTCATAGGTAAAATAAACTGCATCGGTGGTTCCGAAATGCAGGCAGGCCTGCACGGTAAACCACCCTTGCCAAACCAGGAATAGTCCCAGCAAGGAGAAGACCAGCCCTCTGTTTCGCAGAACAAAAAGGCATATAACTATCGCAACAGAAACTATTAAGTAGGTAATAACCATTGATTTCGTCTATTTTGATTAGTAATCTTTTAAATTGCTCAACTGGTCGACATCGACATCCTTGAAGACATCGCCAATTTTGTTCATGAAAATTCCCAGAATGAGCACACTGGCAAAAATATCCAGCATGATACCCAGGTTGACAAGCAGTGGCATTTCGTTGCCAATGGCCAGGGAGAGGACAAAAACGCCATTTTCTATGACCATGTAACCCATCACATGGGTGATGATTTTTCGTCGGGTGGCAATAAGATACAGGCCAAAAAAGAGGGTCGACAGCGCGACAACGAAAAAGATCTTGTCGAGGTGATCATCTTTAATAACCGTGGCTATCAGTATGTTGACAACTACAATTGAAGTGGTTATGACCAGTGAGACAAAATTAGGTAAAAAGGGTTCTGCCTCCCGGGTAATGTTGTTTCGTTTTAACAGATAACTCAGAAAAATCGGTACTGCCAACGATTTGAAAACGATGGTTTCCAGGAGGATGAAGGCAAGGTTAAACGGATCAATCTTGCTAAGTTGAAAAAATACAACGAAGAAGAGCAAAACCCCCTGGAGCGCCAGCACTTTGATGTAGGTCATCAGCCTGTTGGCGATGGCCATGTAAAACAAAGTGATGATAAAGATGATCAAAAGTACGTGTATCATATTGTCTGACTAATATTTAACCGTTAAACGAATTTCTGTAAAATCAGCAGTACTCCGAAGAAAATGAGCAGGCTTACCGATGTCAGCACCACGATGAACTGTGGATTATGGCTCATTCTGAACCTTGCCATAAAGGACTCAATCAATCCAATGGCAACGGCCATCAAAAACTGGATGGCGAAAAATGCGGGAATGGCATACTGGTATGGAATGACGCCAATAAAGAGGTTCACGATCAAAGCCCCATATAGCGCGAATTTGAGGTAACCGGCTGTCAAAATCAATCCAAGGTCAAAACCGCTGTTGTCGAGGATCATCACTTCATGGACCATGGTAAGTTCGAGGTGGGTCTTGGGATCGTCGATGGGCATACGGCTGTTTTCGATCATGGCTATCATCAAAAGTACGAAGGTCGCAAGGGCTGCAAGGGCATAACTGATCTGGGAACCGATGTGCAACGAGGCAAAAATCCCCTGAAAGGAGGTATGTCCGGAAAGTAGTGCCAATGAGCCCATTAGGATAAAGAAGGCAGGCTCTGCGAACATTGAGTAGAGGGCTTCGCGGCTGGCTCCCATCCCTTCGAAGCTGCTGCCGGTATCCAAAGCGGAAATGATGCTGAAGAATTTACCCAAGGCCAAAACATAGGCAAAAAAGATAAAATCCCCATAGAAACTTAAAACACCGGGCGACTTACCGAAAGGAACTACCAGCATTGCCATCACTACAGAGGCAAAATAAACGGTGGGGGCCAGTTGAAAAATGAAACTGGTGGTTTCACTGTAGACAGAACCTTTGCGGAACAACCTATAAACATCCCTGATAGGTTGCATTATTCCGGGGCCTTTGCGTCCGGAAGCCTTGCTCTTGGTACGGATAACGATACCGGTGAAAAAGAGGGCTGCAATGAGGTTTAACAAGATACTCAGCATGGTTATAGAAGTTTAAATATTTCAAGAATAGACTCAAGGTTCCTATATATCAGAGGGACGGCCAATACCGTCAGGATAAATATGATTCCATACAATATATAGAATTGAAGTTTCCCATTGTTCAGGAAGACGAACCTCCCCATAAAGTTCTTGTTTAATTTTAGAACCCTGTCAATCAATCCCTTTTCAAGTTTATCGTAGGGTTGGGTATGGTATTTCGCCTCCGAAGGAAAAACGCCATGAACAATTTCCTCCTCTTTGTGAACGATCAGTACGGGTGCGAATAGCTTGCTGTAGCTGCGCACAAATGAGCTGGCGGTGTACTGCTGTTTACAATTGGGGGCCACATATCCGCAACCCCAGGTTGGACCTAACTCCACGTTACGCTTTTTAAGCCGGTAACGTCTGAAAAAATAGAGCCCGATTACCATTAATACCAACATCCATGCAGCCCAACTTATTGGCTGTAAAGCCGCAAAAGCGCTATTCTGCGGGATATTTGCCACAACTTCGGCTGTTCCGGGGAAAAGGGCGACCGGCATTGATATCAGGTGGATAAATATCAATGGGAAAATGCCTATCAAGATGATTATGAGCGCTAAAATATAAGAAGGAAGCAGTTGAATAAACTTTACTTCGCGGCAGTCTGCCGGAATTGTATGACGTGCCGTTCCCAAAAAAACAGTGCCAAACGCTTTGGTAAAACAGATCATGGCCAGACCACCAATGGCAACCAGTCCGATGGTGGAGAAAATGGCGGCAAGAAGGGAAAAGAGCGTTCCATCTGAGAGCCAGCTATATAGCCCGGTATAGATAATGAACTCGGAGATGAACCCATTAAAGGGCGGAATTCCGCAAATGGCAATGGCGGCAATTAAGAAGAGCATCGCGGTCTGCGGCATCTTTTTTATTACACCGCCCAGTTTTTCAATCTCCATGGTGTGCGTTGCCTGGTAAACATTTCCGGCAGTATAAAAGAGCATGGATTTGAACAGGGCATGATTTAAGGTATGGAGCAATGCGCCGGCATATCCCAGGGTTGCAAGCGTGGTATTACCCAAGCCTGTTCCAATGGCGCCAATTCCTATTCCAATTCCAATGATCCCAATATTTTCGATGCTGTGGTAGGCAAGTAGTTTCTTGAGGTTGTGTTGTATGATTGCAAGCATCACGCCGTACAAGCCGGAAAGCACCGAAATGATCAGTATAATAAAGCCTGCCGCGATGTAGTCCGTCTTGATAATCAATAACATTCTCAAAATTCCGAATATCCCAATCTTGATAATCACGCCCGACATCATACCCGACACATGTGCCGGTGCGGCAGGATGCGCGTAAGGAAGCCAGGTGTGAAAAGGAACAAATCCGGCTTTGATGGCAAAGGCAATAAAAAAACAGAGAAATAAAATCAACGAAGCCATTCCCGGTAGGGTAGACGAATAGGCCGTGATGGCTTGAAAGTCGTAGCTATTCGTCTTGTTAACAACCCATATAAAGCCTATCATCAGGAACACGATGGAAAAATGTGCCTGTATCAGGTAATTTATACCGGATTTGATGGTTACAGGATTTTCGTGGTCAAAAATGATCAGAATGAAGGAGGTCAGGGCCAAAATTTCCCAGGCGATCAAAAATACAAAACTGTTCTGTATGCCACAAATACCTATGATTGACACATGTTGCAACAAGAATGCAAAACTGTGCAGGGTAAGACTGTTGGTCCTCTTTTTGTAGCTCTTCAGGTAGGAATATCCATATAGACCACCGGTCAAAAATATCAGGTTGATGATCAATATAAACCAACCAGAGAGTGCATCTATTCTGATGGGGATAATATCCGTGACATAGCTTCCCGGTAGTGAGATGGAAACCGGACTGCCCGACAAGCTTAAAACGGCCAGGTATCCGGAAATAATTACATTCATTGTCAACAAGACCAATGTCACAACTCCTTTCGACCGAACCTTCAGGAAAGGAAGAAGAAGTAAACCGACAAACGGCATCAGGACAAATGTTGTAATCAGGTTCATGAAACAATATTTAAGATGGAAAGGATGATCAGCGCTAGAATGAACACAATTCCATACAAGACATAGGATTGTATTCGTCCATTCTGGACAAAACTAAAGTAATTGGCCGATTGAACCAACCAGTCTGTTGAAGGTTTGATCAGTTTATACTCAAATACATCTTGATAATGTGAGATGTAAGACTTTCCTTTGGGATATATTTCACCCTTTTTCAGCTCTTCGAACTCCTTCTTTTCAATGAGCAATGCATTAAAAATCTTGCCGAGCGGTTTGGAAAAAGATTTTCCGGTGTATTGCTGCCGGTTGTTTGGGGCAACATAGCCACATCCCCAGGTAGCGCCAAAGATCAGATGTTCTTTTTTTATGAGCAGGGAACGAACAATCCAGGTAGCCGCAACAATTCCGGTAAGCAAAAGAAAATAAAAGCTGATATTGGCCGTTGTTTTGCCGATACCATTCAGAATTGCCGGATCATTTTCCATTGAATGGAGGATGGATAAATGGCTTCCAACAATTTTCATGTAAAACTGCGGCAGAAAGGCAACACTCAGCATCATGGCAATGATCAGGTATTGTGGTATGAGCATGGTGGATGAAACTTCCTGTGGTTTGTGCGTGAGGGTTGTACGGGGTTGGCCCAAAAAGATGGTGCCAAAAGCTTTTGTAAAAGTAAGGACCGAAAGTCCGCCTATGATACTCAATCCTGCTAAGACAAGAACATACAGTATGATTTGGCTGATACTGCTGGTATGAATTCCCTCAATCAATCCGTTGTAAATCAAAAATTCAGAAACAAATCCATTGAATGGGGGAAGTCCGCCAATCGCAAGTGCGCCGATGAGAAAGAGGGCCCCGGTTTTGGGCATTGATTTGATCAGGCCTCCCAGGTTCTCCATGTTGAGCGTATGACTCTGCTGGTAGATTGACCCTGCCGAATAAAAGAGCAAAGACTTGAACAATGAGTGGTTTAAAACATGCAACAGGGCTCCTCCAAAACCGAGGTAGAACATCAAAGGTGAATTGTTTCCGATGCCCATCAGGCCGATGCCAATTCCAATTCCAATGATTCCAATATTTTCGATGGTACAATAGGCCAGCATTCGTTTGAAATCGCGGTGCACCGCGGCGTTTAGGATTCCATACAGACCAGAAAGTATGGAAAGAGAAAGCACGATCTCCCCCAATATGATAAAATCACTTTGCAGGAAGGTAATCATGCGCAGAATTCCATAAATTCCAAGCTTTACCATCACACCTGACATAATTCCGGAAATATGGGCGGGTGCAGCAGGGTGGGCATGGGGCAGCCAGCTATGAAAAGGAATAAACCCGGCCTTGATACCAAATCCGACGAAAAACAGCAGAAACAACCAAAGGTTACGGTTCGTCTGGAAATAGGTATTCAGGGCATCATAACTAAAAGAGCCGGTGGCATGATAAACCCAAATGAAGCCGATGGTCAGAAATGTTACCCCAATATGCATCTGTACAAAATAGTTCAATGCAGCCTTGAAGGTTTTCGGATTTTCATGGTCAAACAACACCAACAACATGGAGGTGAGGGACATAATCTCCCATACCACCAAGAAGGCGAATCCATTCTGGACCATACAGACAAAGAGCATGGAGAGGTGAAAAAAGAGAAAAAAGATCCAATGCAATGTTATCTTGTTCCCCAACTGTTCATATTTTTTTAAGTAGCCTTTTCCATAGAAGAATCCGGTTAGAACGGTAAAATTAATTACCAATATAAACCATGCCGAAAGACCGTCAATCTTTAACAATACCTCGCCTGCAAAACTGCCAAATTGGAGAGAAAATTCGATTGGATGGTACAACAATGCCTGAATTCCCAGCCAGCTGCTTGACAATGAGGTAAATAAAATTGAAAGAAAGGTGATGACAAAACCAATTTTTTGAGGCATTGTCAAAATAAAAATAAAAGCCAGAAAGGTAAACAGGATTGTCCCGTTCAGCAACATGGCATTGCCTAAAATATCCACTTTGAAGTTTTATGGGTTTTCAAATGCAAAGTAAGGGTAATATACAGTGTTTTCAAAGAAAAATCTGCATATGCAAAGTATGTTAAAAAAACTGCTGTAAAACATATTTGCATTATTCTGTCATATTAATCATAAAATCAAATAGATACAAAAATGAAGAAAAAATTTTTTGCCCTTTTGTTAATGATGAAAAGTATATCTTAACATTTTTTAATAAAAAGCTCTAATTTAGTCCTGGAATTGAAATGAAACGTTGTTATCGGCTTTTACTAAAACTAAGTGTTTAATCTATCTAAACTATCAAAGGGCAGGTCTTGGGACTTGCTCTTTTTGTTTTTAGGTTTATCCACCCGCCTGGCGGGTGGATAAACCTAAAAACAAAAAGATTGAAAGAGTGTTTGTTTAAAGAGAAAAGATGTGTATTTTTGCGCCACTCAAATTACGAGTATATTGTTGAATGTAAATTTTAAAAAAGTATGTTGAACCAGTACGAAACCGTTTTCATTACTACTCCCGTTTTGTCTGATGCTCAGATGAAGGAAGCGGTAGGAAAGTTCAAGGATCTTATCACATCCAATGGTTGTGAGTTGATTCATGAAGAAAATTGGGGATTAAAAAAATTGGCTTATCCCATTCAAAAGAAATCGACAGGGTTTTATCAACTCCTCGAATTCAAAGCCGATCCTGCCTTCATTGGTAAACTCGAGACCGAGTTTCGCCGTGACGAACGTATTATCCGTTTCATAACCGTGAAATTGGAGAAATATGCTGCTGAGTATGCAGAAAAGAGAAGAAAGAAAGTTAATGCAAAAACTCAATCAGAAAACTAGTCATGAGCACAAATTCCAGCGAAATCAGGTATCTTACTCCTCCTTCGGTTGAAGTAAAAAAGAAGAAATATTGTCGTTTCAAAAAGAACGGTATCAAGTATGTGGACTATAAAGATCCCGAATTCTTGAAAAAATTTCTGAATGAGCAGGGTAAAATTTTGCCCCGTCGTATTACCGGTACTTCTTTGAAATACCAGCGTAAAGTATCACAGGCGATTAAGCGTTCACGTATGATCGCATTGTTGCCATATGTAACAGATTTGTTAAAATAATTAAGTAGGAGGTACGAAAATGGAAATTATTCTGCTTCAGGATGTTGCAAATCTGGGTAGCAAAGACGATGTGGTAGTTGTCAAGAACGGATATGGTCGTAATTACCTTATCCCCCAGAAATTGGCTGTATTGGCCACATCATCATCAAAAAAAGTTCTTTCAGAGAACTTGAAACAACGCGCCCACAAAGAGGCAAGACTCAAGGAAGAGGCGTTGAAACAAGCTGAGATCCTGAAAACAATCTCGATTGTAATTGGTGCAAAAACCAGTTCGACCGGAAAGATTTTCGGATCTGTCAACAACATTCAGGTTGCTGAGGCTTTGAAGGAAAAAGGATTTGAGGTTGATCGCAAACAGATCACCATTAAAGAAGATTCTATCAAAGAAATTGGAAAGCATACCGCAAAGGTGAAATTTCACCGCGAAGTGGTTGTCGAATTGGAGTTCGAAGTCGTTGCCGAATAAGATCCTATTCTTCACCAACAGTTTCTGAAAATCATTTTTTCTAAACAGATAAAAAGCTGTCTCTACCATGGAGACGGCTTTTTTTTGGTATTTTTGCGTTAAATCATACAACTTTGGAAAAACTAACCGAACAAAAATTATCAGATCTCTTTCGGGAGAGGTTTATGGAAACTGTCGCAACTTCCGAAATGCTTCCTCCTTCCGGTTCCTACCGGGAATACATCCGGTTGAAAGGGATGCACCACCGGGTAATTGGTACATGGAACGAAGATGAGAAGGAGAACAATGCCTTCGTCAGTTTTTCCAACCATTTGCGGGCAAGTGGGGTGAATGTGCCTGAAATTTTCGCGTATGATGCGAAGGCACGCATCTACCTGCAGGAGGACCTGGGAGATGTCACACTCTTTTCATTCCTGACCAACGTTCGTGCGAAAAACGGATTTTCATCTGAAATTTCAGAGGCCTACCGGAAGGTTGTCAGGGTATTGCCTGAAATTCAGGTTACTGCAGGGAAAGGTATCGATTTTAATTTCTGTTATCCCCGAAAGGCATTTGACCGCCAATCGATGATGTGGGACCTCAATTATTTCAAATATTATTTTCTGAAACTGGCCAAAGTGAGTTTCGACGAGCAGGCGCTCGAGGATGATTACGCCACATTCTGTGATTACCTGCTGAAAGCTGAGAGCAATTTCTTTATGATGCGGGACTTTCAGAGCAGGAACATCCTTATCCGTGACAATGAACCATGGTTTATCGATTACCAGGGAGGCCGAAGAGGGGCACTTCAGTACGATCTGGCCTCCCTTCTTTATGATGCCAAAGCCGATATACCCCAGCAGGTCCGGGAGGAGTTGATTGAGGAGTACCTCGACAACCTGGAAAAGATCTATCCTGTTAATAGAAAAGAGTTCAAGCAATATTTCTATGGCTACGTCCTGATTCGCATGATGCAAGCCATGGGAGCCTATGGATTCAGGGGATTTTACGAGAAAAAAGCCCATTTTTTGAAGAGCATCCCGTTTGCCCTGGAGAATCTCCGTATCGTGATGGGTAAGATTGATATTCCGGTCCAGTTGACAGAACTGTACAATGTTTTGAACTCACTTTCCGAATCTGAGGTATTAAAAAGTATCGCAGCAAAAGAGACGGAATTAACCGTTTCAATCACCAGTTTCTCTTACAAAAAAGGCATTCCGGCAGATCCAAGCGGCAACGGAGGCGGTTTCGTTTTTGACTGCCGTGCATTGCCCAATCCAGGTCGGTTGGTTGAGTACCAGAAGTTGACAGGCAAAGATCGTGAAGTAATTGCCTATCTGGAAGGCTATCCTGAAGTGGAGGCGTTTTTAAACCCTGTTTTCAGTCTGGTAGACCAAAGTGTAAAAGGATACCTCGAGAGGCAATTTTCAAACCTCTCAGTACAGTTTGGATGCACGGGCGGACAACATCGCTCGGTGTACAGCGCCGAACGATTGGCAGCCCATTTGAGGAACAATTTTCCGGTGAAAGTCGTACTACAGCACAGGGAGCAAGGCGAGGGATAAAACCAATAATTGCATATGTGCCCTAAAAAATATAACACAGAGGAAAAAAGAGGTGTCACAGAGTTACACAGAGAAATAACAGTTTTCTCTGTGTAACTCTGTGACACCTCTGTGAAGCTCTGTGTAATATTGTAACAAGTAGTAACGTAAGCATTATGGGTAAAAAAAAATGCGAAGAAAAGGATTACGAAAAGCCTGAGAATCCCAAATATGCATGCAAAAAATGTGGAAGGGTCTCAAAAAAAGAGGAGAAGATCTGTAAACCAATTAAACTAAACCATTAACTCCTGAGCGATTCATGAAGGCACTCATATTGGCGGCGGGACTGGGAACCAGGCTATTCCCATATACTTCGGACAGGCCCAAAGCGCTGGTCGAACTGAATGGCATAACGCTGCTTGAAAGGGCCATCCGAAAAGTGAACGAGCTGAATATCACTGAAATCGTCATCAACATTCACCATTACGGCGAGAAAATTATTGAATTTCTTGATGAAAAGGAGAATTTTCACCTCCCAATAAAAATTTCAGATGAAAGGGACCAACTGCTCGATACCGGCGGGGCCATCCTCAAAGCCCGGCCATTACTGGGAGATTCTGAGACATTCCTGGTTTACAACGTCGACATATTGAGTTCGATTGATCTGAACGAATTATTGCAGTTTCATACTTTAAAGGGTGGACTCGCCACCATGGCTGTTCGTGACAGAATGACAGATCGCTACATGGTTTTTAATCATGAGATGATACTTTCGGGTTGGAGAAATATAAAAACCGGGGAAGAAAAACTGGCCAGACCCAATACTAACTTGCAGAATTATGCCTTTAGTGGTATTCAAATCATTGAACCAGGCATTTTCTCACTGATTACTGAAACGGGAAAATTTTCAGTGATCCAATTGTACCTTCGACTTGCGAAGAGTCATGATATATATGGTTTCCTCGATTCTTCTGAACGCTGGTCTGACCTTGGTAAACCAGATCAACTTATTCAAGCTGAACAACTACTTAAACAGAAACTAATCTAATTCTCTGTGTGACTCTGTGCTGCTCTGTGAAACTCTGTGTAACAAATTATTACGCTTAATTTACCATCGAATCGGTTCAATGCCATGTTTCTCCAGATAAGTATTCGTTTTGCTGAAATGTTTGTTCCCGAAAAATCCCCGGTAGGAAGAGAGCGGCGATGGGTGAGGGGAGGAGAGTACCAGGTGTCTGCTCCGGTCAATGAATTCGCCCTTTTTCTGGGCAAAGGATCCCCACAAAATAAATACGAGATGCTCCTTTTCTTCCGCTAATAGACGAATTACCCGGTCAGTAAATATTTCCCAACCCTTGTTTTGATGTGAGCCGGCCCGATTGGCCTGAACCGTCAGCGTCGCGTTCAGCAGCAAAACACCTTGTGAAGCCCACCGGTCGAGGTTGCCAATCGATGGGGCTGGAATGCCTAGGTCTTCACCAATCTCTTTGAAGATATTTTGCAATGAAGGAGGAAGTTCAATCCCTTCAGGTACAGAAAAACAGAGCCCGTGCGCCTGTCCCGTACCGTGGTATGGATCCTGCCCTAAAATTACCACTTTCGTCTTCTCAAATGGAGACTGTTCAAAAGCATGGAAGATCAACCTACCGGGAGGAAATATCTGTTTGGTGGTGTACTCCTGCCTGACAAAATCGGTCAACTCATGAAAGTAAGGTTTTTCAAATTCATTTGACAGTCGGCTTTTCCAGCTCTCTTCGATTTTTACCTCCATTCGGAAATTATTTTATGGTTAGGGATAAATATAGTGATTAGGATCTATTCACCCTCTTCAACTGATTAGTTTTTTCTTATTTTTACCGCTTCAGAGTCGAATCGCTAAAAATAAAACTACTTTAACACGAATGCAAACCATTGACAACATTATTGGCGTTGATCTTGGCGGAACAAATATTCGCGCCGGAAAAATTATTGGAGAGAAAATTGTTCATTTAACCAAGCTTCCAACCCCTTCAAAAGGCAGTGTGGAAGAGGTATTGGAACAAATCTATAAGGCAATTGACGACTGTGTCGATGAGGCTTCTGTCTCCATTGGTGTGGGAGTTCCATCCGTGGTTGACGTTGAACAAGGAATCGTATATGATGTGACCAATATTCCATCCTGGAAAGTTGTCAATTTGAAAGAGTTACTCGAGCAGCGTTACAATCTGCCGGTACATGTCAACAACGATGCCAATTGCTTTGCGGTAGGGGAGAAATTCTTCGGAAAAGCAAAATCCTTCAAAAATATCGTTGGTGTTACGCTGGGAACCGGACTTGGTTGTGGATTGATCTTCAATGGCAAGTTGTACGAAGGTTCAAATTGCGGTGCCGGCGAATTTGGCAATGTGCCGTATCTCCTACACACTACGGAATATTATGCAAGTGGTCAGTTCTTTACGGATGAAAAGAAAGTGAAAGCAATTGATCTGGTCCAAAAGGCCAAAGCCGGTGATGCATCTGCCTTAAACATTTTTGCAGAATATGGTTTCCATCTTGGCCAGGCGCTCAAGTCTATTTTGTACGCATATGATCCTGAGGTTATTATCCTGGGAGGATCTGTTGCCCAGTCATTTGCTCTATACAAAGAGGCCATGTACGGTGCCATGCAGGACTTTGCCTTCCGAAATGTATTGGCCAACCTGAGAATTGAAGTTTCAGAGCTGGAAAATTCTGCCATTTTTGGGGCGGCGGCTCTTCCACTAATCAAACAGTAAACAATAAATAATTAAAGATTACAAATCAATGTCGTTTAGTTAAGAAAACCTTCTAAAGGTATTGATTTTATTGATATTTTGATCAAAATTGTTCTTTGAAATGTTTGTAGTTAGCGGATAATTTTTTATCTTGTGGGATATAAG
>Ga0265297_10002921_pt1 | contig 32683 bp, 31 predicted proteins | sample Munlanlwell13791_FD_192502 | JGI IMG/M metagenome (GOLD analysis project Ga0265297, IMG submission 192502) | Leachate microbial communities from a municipal landfill in Southern Ontario, Canada - Leachate well 137-91 | ecosystem: Engineered > Solid waste > Landfill > Unclassified | place...
GGCGTATTTGGTATTCTGCGCGAATGACACCGCCATTTCCTTGCGCCTTACCGGATGCCTTCCGATCGGCGCCTCAATCACATCTTCATCGAATTCAGTCCTGCCTTCGACAATCGCCAGGTATTTGCGCTGGATAGTATGCTGGGAAAATTGCTTAACCAATTTAAGATGGCTCTGGTTATTTTTTGCGATTACCAGGAGGCCGCTGGTTTCTTTATCGAGGCGGTGCACGATTCCCGGGCGCCCTTTATTTACATCGGAAAGCTCCATCCCGCGCCCCAATAAAGCGTTCACCAGGGTATGCTCCCGGTTGCCGGGAGCCGGGTGCACTACCAGCCCTTCCTGCTTATTAATCACCAGAACATCCTTATCCTCATAAACCACCTGCAGGGGGATATCCTCGGGGAGGTTGCCCTCTTTCTCTTTTTCCGGCAGGAAAACCCGCAGGGTATCCCCGGGATTTAATTTATGATGCGGCTTATCCGCGGGCAGGGAATTTAACAGCACCTGACGGTTACGGATAAGTTTCTGGATATTGGTGCGCGAAAGCCCCAGGTTATTGCGTAAGGCGTAATCCGTCAGGAAAATATCCAGGCGCGCCCTGTCGTCTTCGGCTCCGACCTCTAAAAAAAGCTCTTCCATTTTCCGCTCCCCCATTTTTTCAACGGGTAAATTTTTAAGAATTATTTATTTCTTGCGGCCCCGGATATTTTCTTGAAAATCAGGATGGATGCCGCAAATACCGCCAGGCATAAGATTTGAAAAAAGGTCAGCCCGAAAAATATTCTCGGGCTGTCGTCGCGCAGGAATTCCACAAGGAAGCGTCCGATGGAATAAAGAAAAAGATAGCTGCAGAATACTTCTCCGGGCAGGTGCCTGCGCTCCTGCCTGAACCTCAGATAAACAAAAATTGCCGTCAGAAACAGCGAAGAATAAAGCTGGGTGGGGATAAGGATCTTATCGAGGGATTTAAAATACAGCCCGAATTCGGATTCCCGGCCGTAACAGCATCCGTTTAAGAGGCATCCGATCCTGCCGATCGCCTGCCCCAGCGCGACAAAAGGAGCCAGAAGGTCCAGGGTCTTTAAAAGCCCCATTTTATGCCTTTTGATGAAAATAACCGCCCCGGCGCTGCCGAAAAAAAGCCCGCCGAACCAGGCCATCCCGCCGTGCTGCAGCATGATCATCTCCAGGGGGTTGTCGAGGTAAAAACGGAGGTTGAGCAGTATGTAAAAAACCCGGGAACCGACGATTCCGGCGATGAAAACGGTAAAAAGCAGGTCGAACACCTTCTGTCCGTCCAGGCCTTCCCTCCCGGCCTGCCGGAAGCTTAAGTAAGCGCAGGCGAAAAAAGCCAGGACCATCATCAGCCCGTAAGAATAAACCGTGAATTTTCCGATATGACAGATTTCAGGCAGCATTTTTATGAAATAATAATTCCCAGACCAGCGCCGCTACCGCAATAGTAATCATCGAATCGGCGATATTAAAAACCGGCCAGACCTTAAAATCCAGAAAATCTATTACGTAACCGAAGCGCAGGCGGTCGATAAGGTTCCCGATTGCCCCTCCCAGGATCAGGCTTAACGATACATTAAACACCAGGGAGTTGGTTTTATTTTTAAGATTATGCAGGATCAGGCCGATGGCGAAAAATGAGACCAGCACAAAAAGGATGATCTGGTTCTGGAAAAACCCGAAAGCCGCCCCCCGGTTATGCACCAGGGTAAGATTCAGGAAATTTTTTATTAACGGAACGGGGACATTCAGGGACAACAGCCTGGAAGCGAAAAACTTAGCGGCCTGGTCGGAAACAACAACGCTTAAAACGATGATAAAAATCATCATGAATATTTTCTACTTTTTCTCTTTCTTTTGCTGGCATTTGATGCAAAGGCGGGCTGAAGGCACCGCTTTCAACCTGGCTTTAGAGATAAAGGATTTGCACTCGTCGCATACGCCGAAGGTCCCTTCTTCTATCCTCTTTAAGGCGTCATCCAGCTCATAAAGCGCTTTCCTGTCGCTGGAGGCCAGGCTCAAGGAAAATTCGCGGTCATAATTATCGCTGGCGACATCCGCCATATGATAAGTATATCCGGAGATATCGCCGGAGGCTTCCTTCTGGGATTTCCTCAGTGTATCATCCGAGATATGCTCAAGGTCTTCCAGGAGCTGTTCTTTCTTTTTTAGCACGATCTTTTTAAAGTCCTTCAGGTCGGTCTTAGAAAATTTTTTCTTCACCTTTTTTTACCCCCTCTAACGCCTTGATGCAATTATCACAGATTAAAGGATGCGCCTGGTCCTTCCCGACTTCCCGGGAATAATTCCAACAGCGCGCGCATTTGACGCCTTCAGCTTTAGAAACCTCGATCTTTATTTCTTCGCTGAGCGTTTCATCCATTCCCACTTCCACTTGCGAAACCTTGAAAATCTCGCAGAGCTCGGCATTCAAGCTTCGTAAAAATGTATAACGTTCTTGGCTTTTTGTCAACATTTTTATTCTCGCGTCGAAAGAACTGCCGATCTGGCCGGATGTGCGCAGCCCCTCCAGGGATTTTGCCGCCTGGGGCACCAGCTCGATAATCTCTTTAAACTCCTGGCCGATATTCTTTTCTCCCGAAGAAAAACGGCGATCCTGCCCGAAAACCTCGTCGGAGGCGGGAAAATCCGCAAGATGAACGCTGGGTAAGGCGCCGCCCTTGCCTGCCGGCAGGCACCTCCAGATCTCCTCGGCGGTAAATGCCAGGATAGGAGCCATCATTCTGGTTAAACGGTGCAGTATTTCATAAATGACCGTCTGCGCCGCCCTTCTCTCCGCCGAATCCGCGCGATAAGTGTAAAGCCGCCCCTTGACCATATCCAGGTAATACATGGAAAGCTCTTCATTGCAAAAATCGTAAATCTTTTTATACGCCAGATAAAACTCAAAACGCGGTTCTTCTTCCGTGCCGTAAGCCGACTCAATGTAATCCCTGGCCTCTTCCATCTTAAACAGTATCCAGTGGTCGATCCGGCGCAGGTTTTCATAAGCAACCTTGTCGGTGCCGGGGTTAAAATCATAAAGGTTGCTCAGGATGAAACGCGCGGTATTACGGATCTTGCGGTAAGCCTCAGAGAGCCGCTGCAGGACCTGCGGCGAACAGCGAATGTCCTCATTGTAATTGCTGGAGGCCGCCCAAAGCCTGAGGATATCGGCGCCGAATTTATCCATCACGTTGGACGGCGCGATGCCGTTCCAGGCAGACTTGGACATTTTCTTCCCTTGCTCATCCACTACAAACCCGTGGGTGAGCACAGTCTCAAAAGGCGGGATGCCGTTTACGCCCATGGAAACGATAAGCGAAGCCTGAAACCAACCGCGGTGCTGGTCGGAACCTTCAAGATACAAATCCGCCGGGTATGCCAAGCCCTGCCGCTTCTTCAATACCGCCTGATTGGAAGCCCCGGAATCAAACCAGACATCAAGGATGTCCTTGCCTTTTCCGAACTCCGTTCCGCCGCAGGCGCAGGCAAAGCCCTCCGGGAGAAAATCCTTAACGTCGCGGGCAAACCAGCTGTCCGTGCCTTCTTTGCCGACAAAAGCCAGCCACTTGTCGATAACTCCCGGGTCCAAAAATTCCTCGCCGCACTTGGCGCAGACCAGCGACGGAATCGGCACGCCCCAATAGCGCTGGCGCGAAAGACACCAGTCGGGCCGCGACTCGATCATGCTGGAGATCCTTTCGCGCCCGGCATCGGGAATAAAAGTGATCTTATCCCCGACAACCTGCAGGAGTTTCCGGCGCAGATCTTCATGGTCGATCTTCATAAACCACTGGTTGGTGGCGCGAAAGATAATCGGGCTCTTGCACCGCCAGCAATGCGGATAGGAATGGCGGATCGTGCCGGCAAAAAGCAGCGCCCCTGTTGAATCCAATTTCTCGATGATCGGGCCGTTCGCTTCATAAACGTTGCGGCCGCTAAACTCCCCGGCGGAAGAATCAAAATTACCTTTCGGGTCCACCGGCATGACGATATCCAGCTTATGCCGCAGGCCGGTCAAATAATCCTCGGCGCCATGCCCGGGAGCGGTATGTACCAGTCCGGTACCGTCCTCGCCGGATACGTAACTGGCGCTCACCACCCTGCCGCTGCGCAGCCCGAAGGGATGATCGTAAACCAATCCCTCGAGATCCCGGCCCTTAAACTCCCCGAGAACCTCATATTTTTCGATCCCGAAGGATTCCAATACCGACAGGCGCACGTTGGCGACAACAAGGTTCCCCTTGCCGGTCTTAAGATAAGAATACGTAAAATCCGGGTGCACCGCTACTGCGACGTTGGCAATCAAGGTCCAGGGCGTAGTGGTCCAGATCACCAGATAGCTATCGGGGCCGAACTCCCCCGTCTCCCGCAGCTTGAACTTTACGAACACCGAAGGAGAGGTATGGTCTTCATATTCAACCTCCGCTTCGGCCAGCGCCGTTTCACAACGGCAGCACCAGTTCACCGGTTTTAAACCGCGGTAAATATATCCTTTCCTGGCCAGCCCGCTTAAAGCGCCCACGATCCCTTCCTCATACTCCGGGGTCAGGGTCAGGTACGGATGCCCCCAATCGCCGAAGATACCAAGGCGCTTAAACTCCTCGCGCTGGGTGCCGACGAAATGCATGGCGTAGTCATGAGCCTTCTTACGGAACTCGATCTGTGAAATCTGGGATTTATTAATCTTAAGGTCCTTGAAGAGCGCGTGCTCTACCGGCAGGCCGTGGCAGTCCCACCCCGGCACGTAAGGACAGTCATAACCCTGCATAGTCTTGTATTTTATTACGATATCCTTCAGGATCTTGTTTAAGGCATGGCCGATGTGTATATCGCCGTTGGCGTAAGGCGGACCGTCATGGAGTATATATTTTCCTTTGGGAGAAGGTTTATTGCGGAGCATGCCGTAAAGATCCATACCGCACCACTCCTGGAGCATCGCCGGCTCCCTTTTAGGAAGGTCCGCTTTCATCGGAAAATCCGTCTTGGGCAGATTAAGGGTATTCTTATATTCGCTGTTATTTGACATATTCACCGATAATAATATTTAACTGACGTTTTATTCCCGCCGGTATCAATTCCGGGGAAGTCACGATTGAAAATTTCAGCGCGTCTTTACACCCGCATTCGCGCAGCGGCTCGTTCTCCCGGATCAGAACGGAAAGTATCTTCTTGGCGTTCTCAACATTCTTCCTGGAATTTCCCATCACCATCTCCAGGGTAACGCTGGCGTGTTCCGGATGCCAACAGTCGTAATCCGTAATACAGGCGAGGGTGGCGTAACAAATCCCCGCTTCGCGGGAAAGCTTGGCCTCGGCAAGATTGGTCATCCCGATCACATCCATCCCCCAGCTGCGGTAAAGGCGGCTTTCGGCGAGGGTGGAAAACTGAGGGCCCTCGATATTCAGGTAAGTGCCCCCCTGGTGCATTGACAACCCCAGAGATTTCCCGGCACGGTAAATCAAATCCCCCATCCGCGGGCAGACCGGGCGGCTGAAATCGATATGCGCGACGATTCCTTTCTCAAAAAAACTCATTTTACGCCCGGAATTAGTGCGGTCGACAAACTGATCCACCACCACAAAATCCAGGGGTTTCAACTCCTCCTTCAGGCTGCCGCAGGCGGTAACCGAAATAATATTATCTACGCCCAGCTTTTTCATCGCGAAGATATTGGCGCGGTAGTTTATCCCGGAAGGCGGAATACGATGGCCGACGCCGTGGCGGGGGAGAAAAACCACTTCCCTGCCTTCAAGCCTGCCGATGATAAATTTATCGGAGGGGTCCCCGAAAGGAGTCCTCACCCTCACCTGCCGGATCACCTCCAGCCCCTCCATCCCGTACAAACCGCTCCCGCCGATGATACCGATTAAAGACATTGTCAGCTCCCTTTTCCTAATTCTGCCGAGCGCTTAAAAGCCGCCTCCACCGCGTCCTTCAGCGATCCGCCCGCCGATAAAACATCCAGGCCCGCCTGCGTCGTCCCCCCTTTGGAGGCGACCATCTTGATCATCTCCGGGCATGTTAAATTTCTTTCTTTCAATATCGCGATCGTCCCGTCGACGGTCTTCTCGGAGAGGGTCTTGGCGAACTGCCGGTCGAAATTAACGCTCATCGCCGCCTCCGTAAGCATCTCGATGAATTCACCGCGTTTTTGGGCCGCCTGCGATATATCCTTCAGGAAATAGCAAAAAAACCCCGGCCCGCTGCCGGAAACCGCGGTTGCCGCATCCACCATTTTTTCTTCGGGAACCGGAAGCGCCAGGCCCACCGAACTTAAAATATCCCAGGCCAGCCCGAGGTCCGCCTCGGTGGCGTTCCGGTCGCGGAAAAGCACCGTCGCCCCCTGCCCCACCTGGGCGGGAAGATTCGGCATTACCCGGATAATACGGGTATCCTCGCCCAAACGGCTCCGGATATAACGTGTAGTTATTCCGGCGGCAATACTGATAATCAGCTTCCCCGCGGAAACGCCCTTAAACCGCTCGAGCAACGGATCAAAATCCTGCGGCTTGACCGCCAGGATCACCGCTTCGCAGCGCCCGGCGAGATCCTCCGGGCTATCCGCCGAATTTATCCCCTCCGGGATCCGGGCCTTATCTTTGTCGAAAATATAAAGATTGTATTTCTCTTTTATGCGTTCGCCAATCGCCCGGCCCATATTACCGTAACCGACAATACCGATATTTATCATTTTTCGCCCTCGAATATTATCCTGCCGAGCCTGACGATATCCGCCCCTTCTTCAATCGCCTCCTCGAAATCGTCCGACATCCCCATCGAAAGATGCCAGGAAGGATCGAACCTGTCGCGCAATCCCCTGAGCCGCGCGAAATACGGGCGCGGATCCCCCAGGAGCGGGGCAATCGTCATCAAACCCCCGACCTTGATATTGCCCAGCTTCCTTATCTGGTCGAACGAAGCGCCCAGTTCCCGCGGGTCGAAGCCGGTCTTGCTCTCTTCGGGGGAAGTTTTTATCTCTAAAAACACATCCTGGACCTTCCCCAGCTTTAACGCCTGCTTATCGATCTCCCGGGCCAGGGGCACACTGTCTACCGAATGGATGAGGTCGAATATTTTTAACGCTTCTTTTACTTTATTCGACTGCAGGTGGCCGATCATCTGCCAGCTCACCCCGGGGAAAGCGCCGCATTTCCGCGAAGCTTCCTGAACCTTATTCTCTCCCATGCAGCCGAGCCCGGCGTCTACCGCCGAAGCGATCTCCCGTTCTGTCCTGCCCTTGGAAACGCATACAATGCCGATCTTTTCCGGCGGGACATCGATCCTGGAGCAGGTATCCGCGATACGGCGGAGGACTTTTTGAACATTCTCTTTAATCATAGCCGAATTGGTATATTATACACGATAAAACCAAAGAAGCAATAGAGGAGCTTTTTGAGGGGCGGGTTTAAAAATATTCCTGGTATGCTTCCCTGAAACGGTTAACTACTTTAAAAAACAGGTTTTTGGCGGGTTTCATCAACAGGGGGTCTCCGACAGTCCTGTTCTCCAGGTCTTCGCAGATCATCCCCAGGCAGGTAAGATAAGTAAGGTATTTTTGCTCCGAAAGCTCACCGTTCTCTTTTACCAAAGCAGAGATCTCGGGATTGTTGACCCTGCCGATGTATACCGGGACACCTACCACGTTTTCCATCATCTCGATAAACCCTTCGGTGAGAAGAGTCTTGCCCGTCATGATAAAATGGTCGATCTCGTGCAGCCGCACCTTCTGTTCCACCGCTTCCTTGATCTGGGAACAGATCAGGCGGCTGGAATTCGTGGCCATCACCGCCACCTCACGCTGTTTGATGGGCTTATAGAATTCATCCTTCTTGACCAGGATCTCTTTATCCTCGGGAATGCTGTTAAGGTCCCCGATCACGCCGTAAGAACGCTTGATATCCTCGGCCAGTTCGAAATTTATTTTCAGGCCGTCGGAAAGGTGCTGCGTCATACTGTTCCCGCCCGCGGGCAGGATCCGGATGTCCTGCAGCAGCCCGTTTTTAAATACCATGATCTCGGTGATATCGCTGCCCACATCGCAGAATACGGTAAGGCCGCGTTTTTCCGGGACCCCGAATACCGCCCGGCTTGTGGCAAGGCCGGAGAAAGAAACCCCCCGCACCTCGTATCCCGACTGTCCGACTACCCGGCTTAAACTCTGCAGCGACGCCAGGCGGGCGCAGACCAGGTATAAATCCACCTCCAGGCGGTGGCTGTAAAGTCCGATCGGATTTATAACGTTGCTTTTGGAATCGATGGAATAACCCGAGGGGATCACATGGATGATCTCTTCGTCGAGGCTGGAACCGAGAATGCGCGCCTGCTCGTTGGCAGCGGAGATATCGGTAGAAGTAATCACCTTGTTTCCACGCTCAGCCAGGGGAATGACCGCATGGCTGTGCTTGGTGAGAATATCCTTGCCGGAAAAATTGGTATGAATGAATTTTATTTTGATGCCGGACTTAAACTGCAGGCTCTTAAGCAAACGGGTAAGACAATCCACCAGTCCGGTGGCGTCGACGATTACCCCTTCCCTTACCCCACCCGAAGGCAGGTAATCAAAAAAAACACTACTGATCTTATTTTTCTTTACCAGGGCCAAAACCGCGGAGACTTTATGCGAACCGATATCCACGGCGCAAAGGTAGTTGTTATTTAGCATTTTTAAGTTTGACCAAAGGTTCCTTGAACCTTAAATCGATATATTTGATATCATCCCAATCCCGGTGCCACTGGGTAAGCAGCCCGCCGAGGATCATCATTTTTTTAGGGACATCGTTCATTCCCGTGCGCACCTCGAAACCCCGCCATTCCGTCCGGGGATGCGCCAGGCTGTAATCCGCCTCCTGCCGGGGAAGGAGGATAAAAAACCCGGCGCTTTCCGGGTCGGAGACGTCAATTTTTTTCAGGGCAAACCCTTTGAATGCCTTGTTGCCGTTAAAGCCCCTGATCACATCCAGGGCAAGGGTAAGTTCCCGGCATTTATTCTTCATTCCCGGCCGCGGGGCAAAGATCTTGGTCTCCAGCCCGTAAATTACCGGCAGGTCAGGCTGCGCGCCCCCGGGTTCAAACAGCACCCCCTGTTCATCGACGGAGAAATTTTTATAAAACCTGGCGACCGCCACAGCTTTACGCTTCAAGAAATCCGCCACCACACATCCGGGCAGGACACGGGTAAATCTCACCTTGCGGCAATCCGGGCAGCTCAAATAAGCCCTGCGGGCTTCAGCCCCCAGGTTCAGGCTAAGAATATTCCTGCCTTTAAGATAGTCGAAATTCTCATCCGCATCGCGGACAACGACCTGTGTCACGGAAAAAAAATCCGAGGTAGTTAATACCCTCCAAATATATCCTAATATAAAAGATAAGGCAAGCAAAATTATCGCCAGGTAAACGGCGAATTTGCCCGGAATACCGTTTTTTCTGCCGCCCCGGCCTGAAGAACGGGATTTTCTCAGGATCGATACCGAACCCCGCTCCTTATCCCGCCCCGAAAAAAGGGAATAAAACCTGGGCGCAGTATTAAATTTTTGCTTTCGCATAAGCTAACTCCAGAAGTTTAAGACAAAGCTGCGTAAAATCCATGCCGGTAATCTTGGCGGCCTTCGGCAGCAGGCTGGTCTCCGTCATCCCGGGGACGGTATTGATCTCCAGGACATAAGGCACCCCTTCCCCGCTCAGTATGATATCCACCCGCGAACAGCCGTAACACCCCAGCAGTTTATGCGCCCGCAGGGCTGTCCGCCGGACTTCCAGGGCAGTTTCAGCTTCCAGGGCCGCCGGGACGATATACTGCGTCATCCCCGTCTGGTATTTGGCGGAAAAATCGAAAAATTTATGTTTTGTGACGATCTCGATTACCGGAAGCGCCGTCTCATCCAGTATCCCCACCGTAAGTTCGCGTCCCGCAAGATACTCCTGGATAATCGCGTGTTCATCATACCGAAAGGCCAGGCGGATCGCCTCGGGAAGCTCCTGGCGGCGTTCCACCAGCGATAACCCGATACTGGAACCGTGATTGGCGGGTTTAACCACCTGAGGAAAACCCAGCTGTGAATTAAGAACCGCTTCTTCCGTAAAAGAAGGATTATGACGGTATGAAGCTTTCTCGATAAACCAGGATTTGGGGACAAACAGCCCTCCCTGGGAAAAAATCTCCAGGGAACCTATCTTATCCATCGCCAGGCGGCTGGCCTTTACTCCGGAGGCGGTGAAAGGAATATCCATCCTCTCCAGGATCTCCTGGATCCCGCCGTCCTCCCCGAAACGCCCGTGCAAAGCGATAAAAGCGCAGTCCAGGCGGCGGCTTTCAAGCAGCTCCGTAACTTTCCGGGGATCTTCGCTGGAGATATCTACCGCCGCCGCGTCCACTCCGGCGCCTTTCAGCGCGGCAAATACCGCTTTGCCGCTTTTCAGGGAAATTTCCCTTTCCGAAGAAACCCCGCCCATCAATACACCGACCCTGCCGAAATCCGTCATTTCCATATTTTTACCTCGGTTTCCATGGTGATGCCGAATTTATTTTTGACATCCTTCCGCATCAGCCCCATCAACGCCAATACATCACCGCTTTTAGCCTTGCCGGAATTAAGGATAAAATTCGCGTGTTTCAAAGAAACAACCGCCTGCCCCGCCTTCACCCCTTTAAGGCCGCAAAGATCGATTAACTTTCCCGCGGATTTACCGGCGGGATTCTTAAAGGCGCACCCGGCGCTGGGCAGCCTGTCCCCCTGGGACTGCCGGCGGCGCTCAAGATAATCCGCGATCCGGCCTGCTACCTCCGCTTCTGCGGCATGGCGCAGTTTAAACTCCGCCCAGAGAACGATAAATTTTTCAAGGCTGCACCGGCGGTAAGAGAACTTCATGGCGCCGGAGGAAATTATCCTAAGCCTGCCGCGGTAATCCAGCACGCCGGCCCGGGACACCGCCTGGGCGATTGATTTGCCCCATGCCCCGGCGTTCCCCGCCAATGATCCGCCCACGCTGCCGGGGATCCCCGCCAGGAACTCCAACCCGCCCAGCCCTTCCCGGCGCGAGAATAAAACCAGCTTGCTCAATTTCAGCCCGCTTCCGGCGATAATACGATTGCCTTTACGGACACAACCGCAAAAACCCCTGCCTCCCAGGCGGATTACCAGGCCGTCGACCCCGGAATCATCCGCCAGGATATTGGTGCCCGATCCCAGGATAAAAACGCGCATCCCGGATTCCCGGGCGAAGATCAGCGCCTCGCGCAGCGCATCCGCGTCTTCCGGTTCGAAAAAATACTTTGCCCGGCCGCCAATCCTGAAGCTGGTATGATCCGCCAGGCGGATATCCTTCCTGATCTTATTTTTTAAGCTCTTCGGCCAAAGCATCGCTGACCTTTACGATATCGCCGGCTCCCAGGACCATTATCAGGTCCCCTTCGCGCAGCATGCCCAAAAGATGGGGGACGATTTCCTCTTTCGGCAAATATATCACTTTTTTATCCGGATAGCACTCTTTTATTTTATCCCGCAGGCTGAGGGAATTTACCCCCTCAATCGGTTCTTCGCTGGCGGCGTAAATATCGGTAACGACCAGATAATCCGCCGCGGGAAAAGATCCCGCGAAATCATCCAAAAGCAGCCGCGTGCGGCTGTAACGGTGCGGCTGAAAAATCACGATCCTGCGTTTCGCCTTGAGGTTCTCCGCCGCCGCCAAAGTAGCTTTAATCTCCGAAGGATGGTGCGCGTAATCGTCGATCACCATATACCGGGAATCGCGGAATTTCACTTCGAGCCTCCGGCCCGCCCCTTTATAATCCCTGAGGCTCCTGCGGATATCCTCCGGAGAAATCCCCAGCTCCAAACCCAGGGCGATTACCGCCAGGGAATTCGAAATATTATGCCTGCCCCCCAACGCCAGGCGGAAACGCCCCAGCTCCCTGCCTTTTAAATGGCAGTCAAATTCCGAAAGCAACCCCTCGAAAACAATATTATCGGCGTAGATATCCGCTTCTTTATTTAAACCGAAAAGCAGGCGGCGGCCGCGATAATCTTTCAAAAGCCCCGCCAGGTGCGGGTCGTCGGCGCAGGCGAAAACGCAGCCCTCGGGGCTGGTCCGCCGCAGGAAACAGGAGAAAGTTTCCAATTCATGTTCGAAATCGCGGTAATAATCAAGATGTTCACGGTCGATATTGGTAATGATGGAATACTTCGGCCGGTAGCTTAAAAAAGACCCGTCGGACTCATCTGCCTCGGCGACAAAAAACTCCCCCTTCCCCAGGCAGGCATTGGCGCTGATATTTTTCAGGATCCCCCCGATGGCGGCGGTAGGACAGAGGCCGGCCTCCAGCAGCATAAAAGAAACCAGCGAAGTGGTAGTGGTCTTACCGTGGCTTCCGGCGACAGTAATGGCGGTCTTCTCCTTCATAAGCTCCGCCAGCGCTTCGGCCCTCTTGATCAAAGGTATGCCGAGGGACCTGGCCCGGAGCAATTCCGGATTCCCGCCGGAGATGGCCGATGAATAAACCACCGCGTCCTGTCCGGAGACATTCTCCTCCCGGTGCCCCAGGAATATCCTGGCGCCTTTTTCCTCCAGCCGGCGAAGGGCCGGAGTTTCCTTGAGATCTGAACCGCTGACACGATAACCGCTCTCCAGCATAAGATGCGCGATCCCGCTCATCCCGATCCCGCCGATTCCGATAAAATGGTAAGTTTTTTTCATCGTAAAATATATTTCTTCCAGGCTTCCTGGAAATCCCGCAAGCTTTTAAAAGAGTAAACCCTTCTTAAGGACCCGGCAAGGTCCCGGTAATCCCGGAGGTCCCGGCAGAAACTTACAAAAAAATCCTTGCCGAACTCGGAGATCAGGAATTTAACCAGAGTATAAGATTCCGTGTAGAAGAGATCCACCTGATCCCTGTCCGCGCTTCTTAAATCCAGGCGGTTTAAGGCATCCAGGTCGAGGTATTCCCCTTTTCTCATCTTCGCAGCCAATTCCGCCTTCACCGAAGAATAAGTATTTTTTTCCTGGTAGGTAGCGACCCCCTCATGCAGCCAGAGCGGAACCGCCGGGTTATTAAAACCCACCATCTCCATAAAAATAATATGCGCCAATTCATGAGGAAGGATGCTGTGCAGGAAACCCGGCGCCTTCACATAACTCTGGATGATTTTCGAGCCTGCCATTACCTGCCCGCCCGACCAGCTGTATCCCCGCGTAGCCTGGACGTATTCATCATGGCTGTCATACAGGTATATCCTGGCCCGGTTATCCCAGGTCCAGAAGTTAAAACGGTTAAAACCGAACTGCTCGGCGATCGAATCATAACAGCCTTCGGCTTTATGCGTCAGCTCTTCCAATTCCGCCGGCGTGGCGTTTTTATAAAAAACTTTAAAATGCGTGCTTCGCGCTTCCTGCCAGGACCGTTCCTGCGCCAGGACCGCCAGCGGTAAAAATAAAATTGCCGGAAGCCATGCTATCCGGCATGCCAGCCTTAACATACGCCTCCCCCAAATGACTAACCCGGGTTTAAAACCACCCGCGCCAGCATCCCCACGGCATCCTCCCGCCCTAAATTTACGTATCCGCGGCGCATCAGTTCAAGTTTGCGCCGGTCCTCCAGGAATTCCGATAAATAATATAATAGCATCTCCGGCTTGAATTGCCAATCCTGGATCACCACCGCCGCCCCGGCCTCCGCCAGGATATCGGCATTGGCGTTCTGATGGGCGTAAGCATAAGGATAAGGGACCAGCAGCGCCGGGACCTTAAACCTCGCAAGCTCGGCGACCGTCGTCGCTCCCGCCCTGCTGACCACCAGATCCGCGGCCCCGTAAGCATAGCGCATATCTGCGCAAAAACTGAAAAGGCGGCATTCCACTTTCGCGTCGTCATAACCGGACCGCAAGCGGGAAAAATCATGCCTTCCGCAGATATGGATAACCTGAAAGGCATCCTTATTCCCGCAGGCCGAAAAAGCCTTAAGACAGGCATCATTCAGGCGGTGCGACCCCTGGCTCCCGCCGGTAATCAGAACGGTAAAAGCATCCTCTTTAAGCCGGAAAAAATCCCGCGCTTCTTTCTTGTCCGGAGGGGTCATCTCCTTGCGCAGGGGGTTTCCGGTCAGGATAATCTTATCCTCGGCGATATCAAGGTATTTGCCGGTCTGCGCGAAAGATACCGCCACCTTATCGGCGATCTTGGAGAGAAATTTATTCGCCCGGCCGCAAATAACATTCTGTTCATGGATTACCGTCCGGATCCTGAAGAGCCAGGCCCAGAAAACCGCCGCTACCGTATCAAGGCTTCCAAACCCCACCACCACATCCGGCTTGAATTTCAACACCGCCCGGAGAGATTCCCATCCCCCCCGGAATAAAGAGAAAAATTCCGTAAGGTTCCGGCGGTTAAAAGGCAGGCCTAAGCGCCCGCCGTGCATGTAGATTACCCTGTCTCCGGGCACCGGGATATCCGCTCCCCCCTCTTTTTTAGGCACCAGCAGAACCGCTTCCTGCCCGGAATCTTTCAACTTCTCCATCAGGGCAAGCGCCGGAAAAATGTGCCCGCCGCTGGAACCGGTAACAACCAGGATACGCATCTTAAGAATACTCCTCCCCGCCGCGCGCGATATTGATCAATATTCCCAGGCTCACCATATCGAAGATCAGGGACGAGCCTCCGTAGCTGATAAAAGGAAGCGGCAGGCCTTTGGTCGGAAAGATCCCGCAGGAAACCCCGATATTAATAATCGCCTTTACCGAAATCATCAGCACCAGCCCCAGGGCCAGGAAATAACCGAACCTGTCCTGCGCATTCTTGATAATCTTGAGGCCCTGCTGGATAAAAATCAGGAATAATACGATTACTCCCAGATTTCCAAGCAGCCCCAGTTCCTCGCCGATAATGGAAAAGATAAAATCGGTATGCGCCGCGGGAAGATAAAATAACTTTTGCTGCGAATGCCCCAGCCCCCTGCCGAAAACACCTCCCGAACCGATCGCGATCTGCGACTGGATAATCTGAAAACCCATCCCCTTGGGGTCAAGCCAGGGGTTTAAAAAAGCCAGGATCCTCGCCCGGCGGTAAGGAACGCTGAAAACCAGGAAATAAAGCGCCGGCAGGCTGCAAAGAATCAGGTTTAAGATATATTTCCCTCTTGCCCCGGCGATAAAAAGCATCGTGAGCACCACCACGCTCAAGGCAATTACCGTGCCGAGGTCCGGCTGCAGAAGTATCAGTAAAGCTACCACCCCCAGCATGCAGATCGCCGGCGTAAACCCCTCCAGCAGCATCTTGATCTTATCCTCCTTGCGGGAGATAAAGTCGGCGATGTAAACAATTAAAGCGAGGTTGGCAAACTCCGAAGGCTGGAAACTGATAAATTTAAACCTGAACCAGCGCTGGGCCCCGGAGACTTCCCGGCCCAGGCCGGGAACCAGGACCAGGACTAAAAGCGCCAGGGCAAGCCAGATCATATGGTGCGCGTGTTTCTTAAGGAAATGGTAATCGACGATCATCGCCAGGAATGCCAGCGCCACCCCGGCGAACAGGAAAAACAGGTGCCTCCTTAAAAAATAAAAACTATCCCCATACCTCTCCCAGGCGTAAATACTGGAGGAACTGTAAATCATCACGATACCGACACAAACCAGGATTACCGATACCGTAAGCAGGTTGATACGCGTGGTCCTAACCATTAACCAGAGCCTCCCGGTTCAAGAGGTCCGCGACAATCTTTTTAAAAACCCTTCCCCGCTGCTCATAATCCGTGAACATGTCGTAACTGGAACACATCGGAGAAAAAAGCACGCAATCCCCGGGCCCGGCGGCGCGGTAAGCCTCTGTTACCGCCTCTTCCAGGGAAGCGGCCTTGACCACGGGAAACCCTCCGGCGCCAAGATCGGAGGCGATGATATCGCGCGCCTCCCCGATCAACACCGCATATTTCACTTTTCCTTCCGCCTCTTTCAGGATAACACGGTAATCTATACCCTTATGCCTCCCCCCCGCGATCAGGATGACCGGACGTTTGATGTTGCTGATCGCCCAGACCGCCGAATCGGCGGTAGTAGCCTTGGAGTCATTAATAAATGTTACGCCCCGGGTCTCCCCGACCTCTTCCATGCGGTGCTCGATCCCTTTAAACCCCGCAAAGACCTTTTCGTAAACCTGCGGGCTCACCCCGAGGATCCCGGCTACCGCCTCAACCGCTCCGTAATTCGGGTTTGCCCTGCCGTATCTGGAGAAAAAAATAACCTTGGAAAGCGCTTCGCTTGAAACAGCTTTTAAAACGGGGTCATCGGCATTAACCACCAGAAAATCCCCGCGGTCCTGGTTCATAAAGATACGTTTCTTGGCATCCAGGTATTCCCGCATACCCGGGTAACGGTCGAGATGGTTTTGTGTAAGGTTCAAGATAAGGGCAACCTCGGGCTTAAAAGTTTTGATCGTTTCCAGCTGAAAGGAACTTATCTCCAGGACCGCGAATTCATCCGGCCCCATTTTTTCGACTTCGCCGCAAAAAGGATTGCCGATATTGCCGCAGACGAAAACCTTTCTTTTATCCGCTTCCAGGACCTTGCCGATCAGGGTGGTAACGGTAGTCTTGCCGTTGGAACCGGTTACCGCTACGATCCGCGCCGGGCAAAGAATGGCGGCCGCTTCCACTTCCCCGATTACGGGACGCCCCGCTTCATGCGCCCATTTTACGCACAAGGAATCCGCGGGAACTCCCGGGGATACCACCACCAGATCCGCCCGCAGCACCGTATCGCGGTTATGGCTCCCCAGTTCTATCCTTACCTTATGCGGATCAAGCATCCCGGCTGCCTGGCGGGTCCTGACATCATCTTTGATATCGGTAACCGTAACTTCCGCACCCAGGCCGCAGAGAAGCCTGGCGCAGGCAACACCCGAACGCGCCAATCCCACGACAAGAACTTTTTTACCTTTGAAATAATCGACGTTGCGCATAATTTAAATCCGGCCTCCCGCACCCCGCCTAAAAAATATTAACGGATCTTCAGGGTAAGGAGAGTAAACAAAGCGAGCAAGCTGGCGATAATCCAGAACCTCACGATTACCTTATTTTCCGGCCAATTCAAAAACTGAAAATGATGGTGCAAAGGAGCGATCTTAAAGATGCGCCTTTTGGTAAGTTTATAGGACCCCACCTGGAGGATCACTGAAAGCGCCTCCAGGACAAATATCCCTCCGACGATCACCAGGAGGATTTCTTTTTTGATCAATAACGCTACCGTCCCGATCGCCCCTCCCAGGGCCAGGGAACCGATATCCCCCATAAAAATGCTTGCCGGGTAACAGTTAAACCATAAAAAACCCAAACCCGCCCCCACGATGCTGGAGCAGAAAATCGCCAGTTCTCCCGCACCTTTAATATAAGGAATAAGAAGATAACCGCTCAAATTAAAATTCCCGGATACGTAACAAAGCACGCTGAAGGCGGCCGCCACCATCACTACGATACCGATCGCCAGGCCGTCCAGGCCGTCGGTAAGGTTAACGGCATTGGAAGAACCGGCGATCACCAATATCACGAAAATAATATAAAGCCCGTCCAGGTTGAAGTTGACCCCTTTTAAGAAAGGAATCTCCAATCCAACATCATGTCCGCTGTAAATAAGGATCAAACCGAGGATGATGCCCAGGAGCACCTGGCTGGCAAACTTCAGGCGGGGGGACAAACCGAGAGCTTTCTTTTTTACCTGCTTCAGGTAATCGTCGGCAAAACCGGTCACCCCCAGCCAGATGGTGCTGAATAAAACTATCCAGACGCACTGCTGGCTGATATCCGACCAGAGCAGGGTGGAAAAAACCACCGCCCCCAGGATCAGGATCCCCCCCATCGTGGGGGTGCTCTGCTTGTGCTGATGCAGGTCGTCCAGCCTGAGGCTGTCGGCTTTATTGATCCTCTCGCCGACTTTCATTTCCTTCAGCTTCCGGATCAATAAGGGCGCAAAAATCAGGCTTAACAAAAAAGCGGTGAGCGCCGCCATTGCCGCGCGGAAAGTAATATAACGGAAAATATTAAAAAAAGAAATGCAGTCCCTGAAGGGATACAGAAGGTGATAGAGCATTAAACCTTAAAAACCTCTTCCATTTTCATCGAGCGCGAACCTTTGACCAGGACCAGGTCGCCCGGCTTAACGGATATCGCGCCGAACAATAAATCCCTGGCCTCTGCGGAATCGGCGCAGCAGAATATATTATTTTTATCAAACCCTCGTTTCCGGCAGGCAAAAGCGGTAATCCGGGCCAACCCGCCTACCGCCACCAGCAAATCACAATTATTAGTTATACTCCAAGCGATTTGCCGATGCAATAACTCTTTTTCCCTCCCTAATTCAAGCATATCGCCCATTACCAGTATTTTTCTTCCCCTGCACTTAAGGGCGCCCAGGGTATTTAAAGCCTCCCCCATCGAAAGAGGGTTGGAATTATAAGTATCGTCTATAAAATCCACTCCCCTAAGGATAAAAGGGCGGAACCTGCCCCCGGGAAACTTGAATGCCGCCAGCCTCTTCTTGATCGCCGGATAGCTCATACCCATAATCCTGCAAACCGCGATCGCCGCCAAAGCGTTATAAACGTTATGCGGAGCGGGTGTGGATAATTCAAAAATGTGTTTTGAGCCTGCCTCAAACCTCAGCTTCCCTCTCTCTACCTTGATGCCGGAAGCGGAAAAATCGCTCTTTTGGCGGACGCCGTAAGTAAAGATATTTTTTATACCTTCGCCGCATAAATTACCCGCCAGAGACGGACACGGCTCAGTATCAATTCTAAGCATGCCCCGGTATTTAGACCGGGGTATGCGGGAATTGATTTTCATGCCGGAGCAAATCATCTTCCGCAGCATCGGATCGTCGTTGTTAAGCAGGGCGATCGCGGGATGCGCGAGATTCGAAAGCAAAGCGCTTTTTTCCCGGGCAACGCCGGATAAATTTTTCAGGAATTCCAGGTGGCTCGGACCGATATTGGTAATAACGCCGATATTGGCCCCGGCGATCCGGGAAAGATAATCCACCTCCCCGAAATGGTTGGTCCCGATCTCCACTACCGCCAGATCATCTTTTTTACTGAGCCGGAGCAATGTCTGCGGAAGGCCGACCTGGTTATTTTTTGTGCCTTCGTTTTTAAGCACCCGGCGGTCCGCCGCAAGGATCCAGGAAATCATCTCCTTGACGGTAGTCTTGCCGTTGGAGCCGGTAACCGCCACCACCGGCAGGCCGATCTTTTGCCTCTGGAAAGCGGCAATCCTCCCCAGGGCGACGGTGGTATCTTTAACGCAAATTACCGTGACGGCGGCGGGAAGAGGAAGCCCCGGATTTTCGCTGACGATAATGCAGCGGGAATTTTTCTTCACCGCTTCGCCGATAAAATCATGCCCGTCAAAATTCCCGCCTTTCAAAGCCAGAAACGCCTCTGAAGACTTAAGGCTCCGGGTATCGGTAGAGATGCCGGAAACTTTATCGCCGGACCCTTTTCGAACCAGCCTTCCCCCTGTCGCTTGAATTATTTCATCAACTTTAAACATTCACTGATCACCTTTCGATCGCTGAATTTCAATTTTTTATTTTTTAACACCTGATAATCCTCATGCCCTTTGCCGGCGACCAGCAAACAGTCATCCCGGCCGGCCATCAGCAATCCTTTGCGGATCGCCTCCTTCCGGTCGGCGGCCACCGCATAATTACGTTTCCGGATTCCTTTAAGGATATCCCGAATAATCATTCCCGGGTCTTCCGAACGCGGGTTATCGCTGGTGATAATCGCGAAATCCGCAAGATCCGTGGCGATCTTTCCCATTAAAGGGCGCTTAAGCTTGTCCCGTTCTCCTCCGCACCCGAAAACCACAATAAGCCTTCCTTGAACCAGGGGCCTTAAAGCTCCGAGCACGTTAAAAAGCGCGTCCGGAGTATGCGCGTAATCTACAAAAATCCGCTTTTCATTTCCTCTCCCGGCCGGTTCCAGGCGCCCGGGGACTTTCCTGAATTTCTCAAAAACCGCCTTGATATCCTCAAGCTTGAAGCCTTCGGAAATCCCCCAGGAGGCTGCGGCAAGAAGGTTGTAAATATTATGGCGCCCCACCAAAAGGCTTCTTATCTTGAGCGCCTTACCCGGAACGGCCAAAGTGAATTCCGTCCCGGCAATACCGAAAACGATATCCCGGGCCATGACATCCGAATCCCTGCGAATACCATAAGTCATTACCCCGGCGCCAGTCAAACGTTTAAGCTTCCTGCCGCAGGCGTCGTCGTTATTGATGACCGCCGTGCTCCGGGCGCTCAGAGAGCGGAAAAGTTTCGCCTTGGCCAGAAAATAATTCTTTAGATTCTTATGATAATCCAGGTGATCCTGGGTAAGGTTGGTAAAAATCGCTTTCCTGAATTTTACTCCCGACACCCGTCCCTGGTCTAAAGCGTGCGAAGAAACCTCCATCGCGCAATATTTCACCCCGTCCTTGAGCATCCCCGCGAGCAGTTCCTGCACCCGCTCCGGCCCCGGGGTGGTATTCCCGGCGGCGAATTTTTTCCCTTTAAAACGATAGTTGATCGTCCCGATCACACCGCAGGGATAACCTCCCCCGGCGGCGATCGCTTCGATAAGGTAAGAAACGGTAGTCTTGCCGTTGGTCCCGGTAATCCCGGCGATCCGCATCTTCGCGGAAGGGTCGCCGTAGAATTCCCGCGAGGCGCGCGCCAAAAACTCCCGGCAATTACCGGTCTTCAGGAATCCCGCTCCCGGCGCGCTCTTTTTCAAGTCCGAGATATCCTTATCGACTACAATCAAACGCGCCCCCCGGGCGAGGGCTTCGTCGATAAAGCGCCCGCCGTCCAGGGAATTTCCCCGGACCGCCACAAAAATATAATCTTTTTTTACATCTTTTGAATTCGCGGTTATCCCGCGCGCCCCCGCCAAACCGGAAACTCTGGTCATCTGGACGCCTCCGCCGGTATCTGGTTTCCCTTTAAATAACGAATGACGTCGCCGGCCACTTTTTTAAAAACCGGCGCGGCAACCACCCCCCCGAAATAAGAAGGATGCGGTTCGTCCACCATGACCACGATTACCAGCAGAGGATCTTCGGCAGGCGCGAAGCCGATAAAAGAAGCCACAAATTTATTATGGGAATAACTGCCGTTAGGTTCAAGTTTCTGGGCGGTCCCGGTTTTTCCGGCGGCGCTGAACCCCTGGACTTTGCCGAGCCTCCCCGTCCCTTCCTCCACCACGCCGGTAAGGATCTTTTTTATCCTCATCGCGGTATCTACGGAAATCACCTTGCGGACAAAAACCGGCTTATTCTGTTTTATGACAGTGCCCTGATTATCGCGTATCGAATCAATGATATAAGGCTTCATCAACTGCCCGCCGTTGGCGATCACTGAAATCGCGCTGGCCAGCTGCAATGCGGTCACCCCCACCTCCTGCCCCATCGGCACCGCGGTAATCGAGGTCTTGGACCAAAGGCGCGGCGGCCTGATTATCCCGGAGATCTCGCCCGCAAGGTCTATCCCGGTCTTGTTCCCGAAACCAAATGCCTTGATATACCGGTATAAGGTATCCGGCCCCAGAATCTGGGCTACCTTAACCGTCCCGATATTGCTGGACTCCTCGATTACCTGGCGGAAGGTAAGGTTGCCGTGAGAGGTATGGTCGTGCAGGATGCGCCCGCCTACCCGGTAAGCGCCGTTTTCACAGAAAAAGACATCGTTCTCGCTGACTTTTTTCTCTTCCAGCGCGGCGGAGGCGGTGACAATCTTGAATACCGATCCCGGCTCGAAAAGGTCGCAGATTGCCCGGTTGCGCATCGCGTCTTTATTGACCCCGGAACGGTCGTTAAGATCATAAGTGGGGCGGTTCGCCATCGCCAGGATCCTTCCGGTATAAGGATCCATCACCACGATACTGGCGCCTTTGGCATGGAAATCGCAAAACGCCTTTTCCAGCTCCCTTTCGGCGATATACTGGATTACTTCGTCAACCGTGAGCACCACATCCAGGCCGTCCTGGGGCAGGACCATCTTCTCCCAGATATCAAGTTTCCTCATGCGCGCGTCGCGCAGGAAAATCGCCCATCCGGGAGTTCCCCTTAAATAACCGTCATAGCTTCTCTCTATCCCTTCCAGCCCGATATTATCCATGCCGCTGAAACCGATGATATGGCTGCCGAGATAGCTGTTCGGATAGATACGCTTGGTCTCTTTGATAAAACCCAGCCCCTTAATTCCAAATTTTTTGACCTTTTCGGATTTTTCCGGGGTAAGCTTGCGTTCCAGCCAGATAAAAGCTTTATCGCGGTTCAGCCTTTCGCGGAAATACTGGCGGTCCGGGCCGAGCACCGCGGAAAGTTCCTCCGCAACCTGGTCTTTATTTTTAATGATATTAGGCTCGGCATAAAGAGAATCCATGGACATGTTGAACGCCTGGGCCTTGAGATTGCAATCATAGATCGTCCCGCGCCGGGGCTCAAGCTCCATGAGCTTGTTATGCTGTTTCCTGGCAATTGCGGTAAGGTAGTTTGCGCGGAAAAACTGGATAAATAAAAGCCGGCCCACGCAAAGCAGCAGGAGGATAAAAAAAACCAAGAATACCGCCTTACATCTCCGGCGATAATTGCTGATATACACTATTTTCCTTTAGGAATAATTAGTATTAGGGGTTAATCGTTTTTGCCTGGGCTTCCCGTTTCAGGCTGAAAATCCTTGCCAAGAGCCCCTCGGAGGCGTGCTGCCGGCTTGCCAGCCTCAAGCCGCCCGGAGAGGAAACGAATTTTACGAAACGGTAATTGTCAGGCATCTGAAAATCATTGGTGCTGTTGATGCGCGCACCGATATTTACCAGGGAAGAGTTCTTATTAATGCTGTACCTTAAAGCGGTGTTCTTATCCATGAGGTCCGAAAAAACGGCCTGCTTCTTCTGGCCGAGATAGGCCAGACGGAAAATCTCGCTCTGCTGATAAACATAGAGCACAGAAAAGGATGTTATGAATACTACCGCGGAAAAGAATTTAGTCAGTCTCATTTAATTCATATCCTTTCGGCAACCCTGAATTTAGAGCTCCGGCTGGAAGGATTAGCATCCATTTCGCCGGGAGCGGGAGTCAATGGTTTAGCAGTGATAATCTCAAGTAATCCCTCGGTTTTCAGCGCGCGAAAAGTGTGTTTAATCACCCGGTCCTCCAGCGAATGGAATGAAATAACACATATTCTAGCCCGCTTTTTTAAAATATCAACGGCTTTCTTGACCGTGCCTTCCAGAATCTCAAGTTCGCGATTGACGGCGATACGAACCGCCTGGAAGGTGCGCGTCGCCGGATGGATCCGGTAATAACTCCGGCGGTAACGATGCGGGATCGCCCGCACCACCAGATCCGCCAGCTGACGGGTGGTAGAGATCGGCTCGTTCCGGCGTTCCTGGACCAGGAGGCGGGCGATACGGCTGTGCCAGCGTTCCTGCCCGAAATTCCAAAGCATCTGCGAGATCTCGTTCTCGTTAAGATTATTCACCAGGTCGTAAGCGCAGATATAACTATCCTGGTCCAGGCGCATATCAAGCGGCCCCTCCTCCTGGAAGCTGAAACCCCTTTGCGGATCGCGCAGCTGATAACTTGAGATACCGAGATCAAAAATAATGCCGTCTATCTTTTCAACCCCCCGGGCGGAAAGGACTTCATCGAGATCGGAAAAATTGGCGTGCGCGAACTCGACACTCCCTTCGAACTCCGCCAGCCTTTTACGGCAAATCCCGAGTGAATTCTCGTCGCGGTCGATCCCGATCAATCTCCCCCCCGGAGTAATCCTTTTTAATATTTCCAGCGCATGCCCGCCGGTTCCCATCGTGGCATCCACGATCGTTTGTCCCGGCTTAAGATTCAGGTATTCCAGGACCTCCTGCAGCATTACCGGAACATGCAGCAACTCATCTGATAACATTTATACATCCATTAATTTTTCTGATATCTCTTCAAAAGACTGCCGGCTGTTGGCGTAAAAATCGCGCCACAATTCCTTTGACCAGATTTCGATCCGGTTGGAAACCCCGACAATCACCACATCCTTCCTGATCTGGGCGAAATCTTTCAGGTACTGCGGCAGGAGGACCCTTCCCTGCTTATCCGGGCAAACATCTAACGCCCCGCTAAAAAGCAGGCGGTTAAAAATACGCGCCTGCTGTTTTGTAAAAGACATCGCTTTAAATTTATTCTCCTGGGAACGCCATTCCTCCTCGGAAAACATAAAAAGACATTTATCCAGACCGCGCGTAACAAAGAACTTTTCCACGAATTGGTTCTTGGCGACTTCGCGGAATTTAGCCGGCATGATCAGGCGCCCTTTACGGTCTATGGAATGTTCAAACTCCCCGTAGAACATTTTTCATCCTTCCACTTTGCTCCACTTTTATCCACTTATGTAGTAAGTATAGATAAAATCCTCCCTATTGTCAAGAAAAAAAATCCCTAAATACCGCAAATACAACACATTGTGGTTAATGGAAGAGAGAATTCTACGGGTTGTGGAAGGAAAAATCAATTCTCGTAAACCCCGGTCTGAAGACCGGGATTTTAAAGCGGCGAACGTATAAAAATCAGTAAATTTTACGGCAAGCGGCGATATCTTTTCCTATCTGGGCGGATAATTCCCCGAGATTTTTAAATTTCCGGTCTTTCCGGATCATCTTCACGAATTGTATCTCGAGAACTTTTCCGTAGATATCTTTATGGAAATCGAAAATATTTACTTCGACGCGTAACGGGCTGTCCGGGGAAACAATCGTCGGCCTTCTGCCGATATAACAAACACCGCGGTATTCTTTTTTATAAAAAACGATGCGCGAGGCGTAAATACCCGGCGGGGGAATTACTTCGTGATGCGGGTTAATGTTGGCGGTAGGCACCCCCATCAGCCTCCCCAGGCGGCTCCCGCGGACCACCGTTCCCAGAACGCTCACCCGGCGGCCGAGAAGTTTTTCGGCTTTTTTTATCTCGGATCTTTTTATAAGACTCCGGATCGCGGTGCTGCTGACCGTTATAATTCCGGACCGGGACACCGGAAAAATCCTGACCTTAAACCCGTATTTCTGGGCTTCGGAAACCAGCAGCGCAGCGTCTCCGGAAGCCCGGTAACCGAAACGGAAATTTTTTCCCACGTGCACCGCGTAAACACCGATTTTTTTCACCAGGACTTTATCGATGAAATCATCCGCGCTGACCCTGCGAAAACTCCCTCCGAAATCCGCTACAACGCAAACCTCCACCCCCAGCTCGGCGATCAGCCTCAAACGGTGCGCCAGGGAATAAAGACTTTCCTTGCCCTGCGGGTGCGGCCAAAAAGTCAAAACCAGGCTGGTGCCTTTAACCCGGCGCGCCCTTCGCACTACGGATTCCAGGATCCTGCGGTGGCCGAGATGCACCCCGTCGAAAACACCCAGCGCCGCTACCGGCCGGCGGAATTTTTTTATTTTCCTGATACCGTAAATGATTTTCATTTTTTAAATTCTTCGCCCGATAAACCGCTGAAGGCGTTTTTATCCCGCAAGGTCAAAGCCGCGCGGAAATTGCGGCAACGACTTTACGGCTGACTGCCTGAAAATTCCCGGAAACGGTGCATCCGGAAGCGGCAGGATGCCCTCCCCCTCCGAATAAAGCGGCGACTTTGTTCACGTCGACTTTGCCCTGGCTCCTTAAATTCACCCTTACCTTGGGCTCTTTTCCGGGGATCTCCCTGAATAATACCACCACCTCCACCCCTTCGATCTGCCGGCCGAAGTTCAGGACCTGATCCGCCAGATCTACCCCGGATTTTACGGACCCGGAAAATTCCGGAACAATCCGGAAAACCGCGATTCTTTTCCGGCCGAAAAACTTCATCTTTGATAAAAAATCCACCAGCAGTTTCGCCTGGCGCGCCGGGATATTCTCGTAAGTTTTCCGGTAAACCCCGGCAACATCGATCTTGTATTTCATAAGGTCCGCGGCGGCGGCAAACGTAAAAGCGGAGGTATTGGAGTAATGAAAAGACCCGGTATCCGTCATGATCCCGGCATACAAAACCAGGGCGGTATCTTTATCGATCTTAAGGCGCATGCGCTTATAAAGCCTGTAGATCATCTCCGAACAGGACGATGCCTGGGGATCAACCCAGTTCACTCCTCCGAAAAACCGGTTGCTGATATGGTGATCGATATTCAATACCGGCTTACCTTCACGGTTAAGCCGGTAAACATCCCCGGTGCGCTTGAGGTCGGCGCAATCCAGGGTCACCAGGCAGTCGAATTTAAGGTGCCGGTCCGCTTTCTTCAGGCGCCGGATACGGTTTATCCCGGGAAGAAAATCATAACCGTAAGGTATACGGTCATCGCTGAGAATCACCCCCCGCTTGCCGAGCTTCCGGATCAGATTATAAAATCCCAGCTGGCTGCCCAACGCGTCCCCCTCCGGGCTGGTGTGAGCGGCGATCAGGAAACGGTCATATTTCTTTAACGCTTTACAAACCTGGTTTATCCCCATCTTCCTCCTTTATCCGGTTTAAGATCTCCTCGATCTTCACGCTGTATTCCACGGAGTGGTCTTCGTAGAAAGCGATTTCGGTGGCAAAACGCAGGTTAATCCTTTCGGCGATCAGGGTGCGGATATAACCCAGCGCAGAATCCAGGGCTTCTTTGGTCTTCTTGCGCGCGTCTTCCGGTCCCAGGACGCTGTAAAAGATCTTGGCGTTTCTTAAATCTTTGGAGAGGTCCACTTTCGTAATCGTCACAAAACCGACGCGCGGATCCTTGATCTGGTCATGGATAATAAGGCTTACTTCTTTTTTGATCGCCGCTTCAACTCTTTCATGTCTAGGCATTCTTATCTGCTCCGTTCATTTTTAGCCTTCTCTGCTAACTTTTTAATGAGCGCCAGCTCCATACGGCGGTTTGACAACTTGCCGTTAAGCTTGGCGGTTAACACCCGGGTAAAAATCCTGCGGTATTGCGGACCGGGCGAAAGCCCCAGGCCCCCGAGATCTTTCCCCGATACGCACAACCGCATACCGTTATACACCTCGAAAAAATCCGCAAGATACTCCCGCGCCGCCTTATTCCGGCAGGAAGCGCTGAAGGAGATAATCGTTTCGTAACTCAAAGGTTCAAGCAGCGAGAATATTTTTGAGGGTTTAAGGCCTTTTTTACTCAAAGAAACCGTCAGCCTTCCGCGCAGACGATAATAGCTGAAGATCCTCTTTTCTTCGCCCTTGCGCAGCCCCAGGCGAAGCACCGCTTTTCTCCTTTGAGAGGGAGAAAACGGATCAAGCAAGAGGATAAAATATACCAGCCAGGTGTCGAGCCTGCGGCGCAAAGGAAAATTTTTCTCAAACCAGAGGATGCGGCAGGCCGCCGTCTTTAACAACGCCTCCGCCTCCGGGGTGAATTTTAAACCCGCTCCGATAAAATCCAACCCTCTTAAAACAGAAAGAGTTTTCAGCTGGCCCGGGACATCCTTTTCCTTCAGCATCAGGACCAGTTCATCCCTGAGGCGGTGCGGAGTTACTTTCTCCAGCCACCCTTCTTTTAACGCCTCTTTCATCAGAAGAAGCGTCTTCGATTCAATCCTGAACCTGAAACGCCGGCTGAAACGCACCGCTCTCAATATCCGCGTGGGATCTTCTTTAAAACTTAAATCGTGCAGGATGCGGATCCGGCGCGCGGAAAGATCCTTTCTCCCGCCGAAAGGATCGATCAGGTCACGCTTTCCCCCGGCGATATTAACCGCCATGGCGTTAATCGTAAAATCCCTGCGTTTAAGATCCTCGGCCAGCGGTCCCGGCCGGACTACCGGCAATGAAGCGAAAGCCGGATAACTTTCACGGCGCGCGGTAGCGACATCCAATTTCAGCCCGCCGGGCAGGGAAAGCGTGGCGGTCCTGAAACGCTCATGGACCGTAAGGGCCGATTTTAATTCCCCGCAAAGGCGGCGGGCAAAAATGATGCCGTCGCCTTCGACAGCGATATCAAGATCCAGGTTGGGCACTCCCAGAATAAGGTCCCGCAGGCATCCGCCCACCAAATAAGCCGGCATCCCGGTCTCGCGCGATACTTTCGCCGCCTGAACGATAATATTTTTTAACTCCGGCGGCAACTTTTTAAAATAATCTGCCATTGCTCACTCCGTCGACTGCTGTATCCTATCGCGCTTTACGGACGCGGATGGAATGCCTTGTGAATAGACTTCAGGCGCTCCTTATCAATATGCGTATAAATCTGGGTAGTGGAGATATTGGAATGCCCCAGCATCTCCTGCACCGAACGCAGATCCGCCCCTCTTTCCAAAAGATGCGTGGCGAAAGAATGCCTCAAGGTGTGGACCTTGATCGGCTTTTTGATCCCGGCCTCTTTAGCGTACCGCTTGATCATTTTCCAGACGGATTGCCGGGAAAGCTTTAAACCGCCGCGGCCGAGAAAAAGAAATTCGGAACTTTTGCCTTTTAAGAAACGCGGCCTCGACGCCTCCAGGTAACGCTGGATACCGTAAATCGCTTTCTTGCCCAGAGGGATGATCCTCTCCTTATTTCCTTTCCCGATACAACGCAGGAAACCGATCTCCAGGTTTACATTATCGGATTTTAAACCGCTTAGCTCCGATACCCGCATCCCGGTAGCGTAAAGCGTCTCCAGGATCGCCTTGTCCCTTACCCCCCGCCAGTTACGCGTGTCCGGTTGGACGATGAGCGACTCCACCTCGTTGAGGGAAAGAGTATCGGGGACTTTCTTCCATAACTTAGGAGAATCCACCAGTGCCGTGGGGTCGCTTTTTAAGATCCTTTCCCGTGCCAGGAAACGATGAAACATCCTTACCGCCGCCAGCCTCCGGGAAATACTGGTAGGAGAAATCCCCCCGGATTTTTGAAAGAGCATGAACTCTACCACATCGTTCTTGGAAATCTTGGAAAGAAGCGTTATTCCGCGCTTTTCCATAAAATCCAGGTAAAGATTAAGGTCCGCCCGGTAAGCCGAGATAGTATTCCTTGCCAGCGCGCGTTCTACCGAAAGATAATCCAGGAAAGAATCGATAAGTTCTTTCATTGCGCTCGCGGCAGGCAGCCGTCATTTTCCCTGCCGATAGTGGTAGCCGGCCCGTGCCCCGGATAAACTTTAGTTTCCGGCGGCAATACGAAAAGTTTATTCCGGAGCGAATCTTCGATCTTTTCAGGATCCCCTCCGGAAAGGTCCGAACGGCCGATCCCGCGGTAAAATAAAGTGTCGCCGGTAAAGATAATCCCTTTTTGGGGCTTTTCCATCAAAAGGCCGATTCCCCCCGGGGTATGCCCGGGCAAATGGACCACCCTTAATTCTATATCGTCCAGGCGTACAAGATCATCCTCCTCCAGGATCTCGATCCTGGAATGCACCTTGCAGGCGGCGGAAAAGATCGAAGAAAGATTCTTTTCGGGATCCTTAAGCATCTCAAGATCATCACGGTGTACGTAAACCGAAACACCGAACTCATCATCCGCTCCGATATGGTCGTAATGCCCGTGGGTATTAACCACCATCTCCGGAGTAAGGTTATGCCCCCTCAAAACCGCCCGGATCTTGGAAACATCGTCGCCGGGGTCGATGATTATCGCCCGGCCGCCCGGCCTGGAAGCCAGGACATAACAATTAACCTGCATCGGTCCCACTTTTACCGTTTCCAGGATCATTTAAGATAATTCCTTATTTTAGGATAAACAAACCCCAGATGCACATCCGCTTTGATGTTTTCGGCAATGCGCGCGTTCCGGTAGTTATCGCTTCCGTAGATGTCGCCTTTGATGTCGGATAAAAGACGGTTCATCCTGGAGATTACGGGGTCGAAATTCACCCGCGCCGCGTCCACCAGCATCATTTTCATATTTACCAGGTTTTTCAGAGCCTCCTGGGCACAATCAACCTTCTTCTTGCGGCTAAGCCCCTGGTTAAGGGCATTGATCAATTCATCCTGCCAGGATCCCCAGTAAAGATAATACTGCCGGTAAAGCTCCTCCTTGCTCATATCCGGACCTTTATATTCTTCCGGGGCCAGCACCATCTCCACCCCCGCCTGCTGCTTCTTGGATTTACGGGTAAACTTGCGCACGAAAGACTCGCATCCTAAAATTTCCAGAAGCAAAAAACAACATAATACCGCCGCCCCCGCATTTTTGATCCCCATCCCGGCATCTCCTTTTTTCATCAGCTGTCATCCTGTCCAGTTATCCCGCCCCTTAAACCTGAAAGGCGGAAAAATTCTTCTTCGTCGATAATCTTCACCCCCAAAGACCTCGCTTTTTCAAGCTTTGATCCCGCATCCTCCCCGGCAACCACGAAATCGGTGCGCCTGCTTACGCTGGAAGAAGGATTCCCCCCGCAGCGGCGCACTGCCGCTTCCGCTTCCTGGCGGGAAAGGCCTTTAAGCTGTCCGGTAAAAACAACGGTCTTCGCGGCAAGCTGCCCGGACAGCGGTCCAGCACCCTCTTCTTCCCAAAGGGTATTCACCCGCTCCTCCTTAAGCCTCCGGATCAGCTCTTTATTCTGCTTCAGGCGGAAATAATTAAAAACCGACTCGGCAATCACCTCCCCGATCTCCGGGATCCGGTCCAGATCCTGCAATTTAGCGCGCATCAAATTATCCAGGCTCTTGAATTCCGCGGCCAGGGTGTAAGCGGCTTTCTGTCCGACATGACGGATACCCAGGGCAAAGATCAGGCGCGCCAGGGAACGTTTTTTGCTGCTGCGGATCGCCTCCATAAGATTTGCGGCTTTTTTTTCTTTGAACAGCTCAAGCTTCAGAAGATCTTCGTGCCGGAGCCGGTAAATATCCGTAAGGCTTTTGATACGGGCAGAACTCACCAGCTGCGCGATTACCGCCTCCCCCAGCCCTTCGATATCCAGGGCTTCCCGCCCGGCGAAATGCAAAAGCGCCCTCTCAAGCTGCGCCGGGCAATCGGGGTTGATACAATGATAAGCCACATCCCGGTCCTTTTCTTTTACAACCCTGCCGCCGCAGGCCGGACATTTTTGCGGAATACGATAAGGCCTGCCGCCGCCTTTCTCCACCACCTTTACTACTTTAGGAATCACGTCCCCGGCGCGTTCAATGAGCACCCGGTCGCCTTCCCTCACCCCCAGCCTTTGAATTTCATCAAAATTATGTAAAGTAGCGTTACTGATCTTTACCCCGGAACATTCCACCGGCTCAAGCTGCGCGGTGGGAGTAAGCACCCCGGTGCGCCCGACATTAACCTGGATCGAAAGAAGCTTTGTCGTCGCCTGGCGGGCGGGAAATTTATAAGCCACCGCCCAACGGGGGGCGCGGGCGGTAAAACCCAGTTTTTTCTGCTGGCCGAAATCGTCCAGCTTTACTACTATCCCGTCGATTTCATATTCCAGCTCATCGCGCTTTTCCTGCCAAAGCCGGCAATACGCGATCACTTCCTCGATCCCCCGGCAAATCTCGTAGCTTGTGTTAACCCTGATTCTCCATTCCTTAAGCCGCGACAAAAAATCATACTGACATCCGATATCCCCTCCGGGATAGGCCCCCGGGGAATGCGCGAAGAAACTAAGCCGTCTTTTAGCGACAAGCGAACTATCCAGCAGCTTCAGAGAACCGCTGGTGGCGTTGCGCGGATTGGCGAAAAGCGCTTCGCCATTTTCGGAACGTTCCCGGTTAACCTGCAGGAAACCATTCTTGTCCATATAGACCTCCCCGCGGATCTCAATAAGCCCCTCCGGGTATTTCCCGTAAAGCTGCCGGGGGACAGCCCTGATAGTCTTGATATTGGAGGTCACGTCTTCCCCGCTCTGCCCGTCGCCGCGGGTGGCGCCGATCTCCAGGCGGCCTTTGACATAGGTAAGATTGACGCTCACCCCGTCGATCTTTAACTCCGCCACATAACGGTATTTTACGCCTTCTCCCAGCCATTTACGCACGCGCTCATCCCAGGATCTCAACTCTTCGATAGAGTAAGTATTATCCAGGGAAAACATGCCGGTATGGTGCCGCACGGATATGAATTCTTCGTTGATTACGGGGGTTAAACGCTGGGTAGGTGAATCCGGAAGGCGGTACTGCGGGTAGCGGTCCTCCAACTCCTTGAGTTTACGGAAAAGATCATCATACTCCCTGTCCGTAACTGTGGGCTGGCTTAAAACATAATACCGGTAATCGTGCTCCCGCAGTTTTAAACTTAATTCTTCGATCTCCTCTTTAATCCGGATTGGCATTTTATACGTTCGCCGCATGAATTCCCCGGCGCCTTAAGGCCGGAGGATGAAAACGGCTCAGCATTCCTTCGATGCGCTCAGGATGCTTCAAAGAATGCTTAAGCGCAATCGAAGCACAATCCTAAGCAAATCCCGGTGTTAAAAACCGCGGCAGCCGGGGATTAATTTTGAGGATGGCTAATACCTGACCCTGAAATCGCGGAACTCTCCGGTAGCCGGAAGCCACTCGATATCCGCATTTTCAATTTGTTGAAAAAAACGCCGGCGGATTTCCTCTAAAAAAATTTTCAGGAGATCTTCTTCGGCTTCCGCTACCGCTTCGACCCTGAAATCCTCAAGGTTCTTTACCCACCCGCCTATCCTGCTGCGGCTGGCGATATCATAGACGGCGTAACGGAAACCTATCCCCTGCACCCGGCCCGAGTAATAAACATGCGCCTGTTTTTTC
>Ga0265297_10002922_pt1 | contig 32682 bp, 44 predicted proteins | sample Munlanlwell13791_FD_192502 | JGI IMG/M metagenome (GOLD analysis project Ga0265297, IMG submission 192502) | Leachate microbial communities from a municipal landfill in Southern Ontario, Canada - Leachate well 137-91 | ecosystem: Engineered > Solid waste > Landfill > Unclassified | place...
CTGGTCGTCACCTGCTCCAAGGGAGCCTATCTTGGAGACATACGCCAAGGTAGCAGCGTCCCGTTTGACTATCCTATGGTTGTGGGTGTCCGCTACCCAGATGTGAGTGCCGTCCGTGGTGATGCCGAAGGGGTAGTTGAACTGGTCGTCACCTGAACCACGTGGAGTACCGTCAGCGGTTGCCAAAACGCCATCTACCGCCAGCCTCAACTCTATGTCCGTTCCCGTATCGTGCCGCGACCAAGCTATGCGGTGAAAACCTGGGGCGATAGCAGCACTCCACAACCGAGCCTTCCCCGCTGTGCCGTTTTGGCAGGAAAACACCAAGCGGGAGTCCAAAAACTCCATTTGAATACCAGCGTTGGAATCGAGCAAGTCCAGGTATACTCTATTGGTCGAACCCATCGCTTCGGGTATCCAGAGGAAGATTATGCCACTTGCGTCATCGCCAGCGGTTATAGGCGTGGGGAGAGTGGCACTCGCAGCCGTCGCCTCCTGGGTAGTAAAAGGGAGAAGGACGGAGCCTGCCACAATCTGGCAACAATCTACGAGCACCGCATCGCCGCCTTCAGGAGCAGAGACTAGAACGTAGGCGTTCCGCACCGAGTCTCCAGCGAAGGTCTTGGTCACGCTGATTTGCTGCCAATCTCTGGTAAGGGTTACCGCCGTGCCGTCCGTAGCTCCCGATACGTCTCCCGCCAGGCGGGCAAAGCAGGACTCCCCCACCATGCCCTCATTGGCAGCTTTTACCATCACAGTTAAGGTGTACTGCGCGTTGCTTGTGGCCGCGGTGACATCCAGCCCTATCCCTCCATTGGCATTGCCGTCGGAGGTGAACCGGCAGGAACGTACGCCGTGGCGGGCGTCCGTTGCGATGACGTCGAGGGCTCCGTTCACCGCCGCCCATGTTCCCGCGGTCCCTTGCTCGAAGGAAGTGTTGTCCGCATGGAGGGCATGCAGCGGGTTCACCGTGGCGGCGGAAGCACGGTAACCAAGCGGGTAAGGGTCGGCGCTCCTGATGCTTTGAAAGTTGTCGTAAAACTTTATCTGCGCGTCGGCGTGAGTGCTCCCTCCCATCAAGGCTGCCCGGGCGCGGGTAACCTCGTTCTCAAGCGCTCCCCCTGCGCCGTTGTTTATGACGCCAGCGTAATAGCTGATCTCCTCCGGATTGCCGTTTATGATCGCGGCGGGCAGGCCCGGGTAACCGCCGGAGAAGTCCGCTACTAGGTTCCCATTTATTACCTTCACGCCATGCTCCTTAGTGCGCCGACCAGTGCACTTCGATCCCGTAGGTTCTCGCGTTCGCGTTCGGCCATGCGAGGTCCAAGTGATCGGATGCCCCGAGATAGATCGGGCGCGGCGGGGTCCACAGGAAGTTTTGTACCGCAGTCATGTCCAGGGTCAGCACGTCCGTATCATACGCAGCTCCAGCTCCCTTGTCGATGGTGATGGTAAAATTTCCCGCACCTCCGACTGCCGACAAGTGGATCGTCACCTGTTCTATCCTCGCAGCCATGCCAGGATTTACCTCCATTGCCACGGCGCCGGAGCCGGTAGCCACGGCTGAGGTCATGTCCGCCGAGTCGTGGACGGAAAGCAGGTGCGAAGTGGAGATGTGGGCGCGATTATCGCTGCCGTGATCCTTCAACTCCACCGCGCCGATCTCGATGTCACCGACGGACAAAGCGCCGGTCCATTCGATCCATTTAGTGCCGTCCCAAACGTGCACGCCACTCCTCACTGGCTGGAGAAAGGCTTCCGCATCTTCAAATGCCATTTTATTCCTCCTTAAATCGGACTTATCGAAACCGGATCGTGGTAGACCACCAGGCGCGGCTTGTCCTTGCGGCCCGCTCCGGTCAAGATTTCGAACGCTCCCACCGCGCTATCTACCTGGTCATCATGGCCGCCCTCCGGAAAGGCTTCCAGCTCCTCCAGCCACTCGCTGTTCCAAGGAGCCTCAAGGATCTTCACGTTGCCTGCCTCGCACATGCTGCTGAAGGGATTGGCTCGCGCTTCCTTGCTGCCGGTTGGCCGGCGAGCTAAAAGGGTATAGCCGGGAAGCACCGAGCGGCGGTAGTGATCGATAACGTTGACGCCGCTGCTCCCCGGCTCCTGTTCCATGCCGATCACCACATCGCGCCCATCCTGTTGGGCAATATTGGAAATCCGCCTCTCCACCTCGCCAGGCGTGGCGCGGAATCTGGCGACATCCAGCACAAAGTACCATCCGTCATGCTCTCCGATCAGCGTCCCCACCGTCCAGCTCGGGTCCTTCCCCTTCGCCTTTTCCGTTGCCGCGAGGTCCCAGTACCTTACCCGGCGCAAGGGCTGAGGCGCATGTTGCACGACTTGAAACCACTCCCGCCTAAATTTGCTCCCGCCCTCATTGACCGACCAGTCGCCGTTCATAAGCCGTTCTCGTGTGACCGGATCAAGATGGCGCAGCTTGCGGAGGTACTGCTCCCTGTCCAAGTAGGGATTATCCGCGATCTTGGCCGGGACATACACGCGCCCGGCAGCCTTGCCCTCGATTAAAAAGCGCTGCCTTACCCAGAGGTGTCCTACACCACCAGGGTTGGAAGCAACACGCATCCTCAGCGGCACACCAGATCCTTCCAACCGGCGCAACCTGCTGAACATGTATTGGTACTGGGTAAGGCTGAACTGGGTCAACTCGTCGAAGCCGATGAATTGAAACTCCGCTGATTGATAGCGGTACTTGTCCTTCTCGTGCTGCAAATATCCGAAGGTGAGCGTGGCGCCGCTTGGGAAGGTGTAGGTCTTATCCACGTCGGACCATTTCGCCCTGCCGCGCAGCCACTCCGCGGCCCGGCTCATTATGGCGCCCGGCAGCGCCAGGTCGGGATAGGTGCGCCGCAGGATCAAGGCGGCATAGCCGGGAATATGAACAAACTGGAGTGCAGCCATCAGGAGCGCGTCGCTCTTCCCTCCCCCGGCAGCGCCACCGTACAGTGCCTCCTCGACTGGGAGAATTAGGTAAAGGGCCTGCTTGGGCGTAGGCCGATGGGGGATGTATTCATTCCCCAGAACCGTTGTCCCCAGGAAGTTCTGAAAGGATTTTTTCCGCTTCCTCGATAACACTTGCATAGTTGGCAAGAACCGCCTCCACTTCCTTTTTCCGGACATCCACGCTTCCCGAGACCTCGACGGCGACGTTGTCCCGCTTCCCCCAGCGGTCGGGGTGCTTGCGCTCGAGGTACCAAGCCGCCGCCTGCCAAACGCCCCTGTCCCGGGCGGCTTCAAAAACGAGGCTGAGGTACAGTCCCTCAGCCGTTGCTTCCGCCTTTTTTACATCGTGGTAAAACTTCTCAAACTGCTTGTCCCTGCCTACTTCGCCCCACTCCAGCCACTGCCTTGCAGTACGAGGATGAACCCCGGCAATATTGGCGGCGGTATCGAAATAATTCCCGACCTCCAGGCAGCGGATGATGATTGCCGCCTTCTCGGTATCCACCTTCGCGGTCCTTGGCCGTCCCCCTGCCTTCTTTACGGCTTTCTTCTCCATACCTGGGGTTTCGCTGTTCATCCCCTTTTTCCTCCCTGGCTTTTTTTGGTATCCATATTTCCAGCATATGGCGGGAGGAAAAGATTGTCAAATCATGGGAGCGCCAGGTTTGTAATGTGGGGAGGAGATTTCGCTGGGCGGAGCATACCTACAGCTAGCATATTTTCGGAGGACTATCGATCGAGCAACTCCCCTGAGGCCATCTAAGGCTAATCGGTTCCTCGCTGCCTTAAGGCTGCATTGGTTATTGGCGAGCCACCATGTCAGCCTTTCGGTTTAGCAGGGAACCGATATCGCGCTTAAGGGTACCACCCCTCTATCGTCCTGACCACCCTACAGAACCCGTCCGCATATCGCTGACCTCCGGGTAAGTTCCAGGCCCAGGCTTGAGCGGCAGGGTCATTCCCTACCCCGAGCGCATCCAACAGGGTGCAGTAGCCTTCCACGGTGTTCGGGTAGTTCTGGAAGGGAACCTTCCTTTGAAGAATACCAAAATCAAGGTAGCTATCTAAGCCGAAGCGACTTTCCACTTCCAGGGTAGCCAGGCAGTTCGCTACCGATCTATTGCGGGAGTAAAGGTAGCGGGCAATTTCGACCCCCCTGCCGTAATAAGGGGAAGCGACAGCATCCCGGTATTCAAGCCAACAATCCCAGCGATGGCCTTCATAAGCAATTAGGCAAGCCCTATACATTGCTGGATCAAGCCGCAACGGCGGCTGATTGGCTGTGTCCCCCTGCAGGAAGGCCCGTCCCCAATTGGTCAAGTCCTCGAATCCCTCAGGGTAATTCATCTCCCAGTCCAAGTACAGGTCGATTGATGGTCCAATCCCTTGCGGATAAAAGTAGTCGAGGTACTCGGAGCTGTAGTTGTAGTCAAAGCCCGCCACGGAGTAATCGGAGGGGGGTTGGGCCTCCTCGGGAGCCGGGCGACTCCCTTCTTCCTCCGTAACGGGCTTAGTCCCAACGACAGCAGGTAGGCCGATCTCGGCAATCCACTCCTCAATCGTTTTCTTCTCCGCTTTTGCTTCCGGTTCCTTTATCTTCCAGCCTTCTTCCCCTTCCTCTTTCTCAGCCCGCTTGACAACTATTGCCAACAGTAGAACGGTTATTGTTGTCAGCAGCAAGACGGTTATCATCAGCATGACCACAAAACGTTTTACCTTAACCCTTCGCATTTATCTCACCTCATCAGGTTGATTATCTCGTCTAACTGCGACGGCCTCACTATCAACGCCCTTACCTCCTCCACGTCGTTCAATGCGTCTATCCACGCTTTCTGGTCCTCGGTTACCCGGCCCTTCTCGGTTTTCAGCTCCAGGGCCCAGGCCGCCTCTCCCCGCACGCATATGAGGTCTGGAAAGCCCGGATCGGAACGTCGGGAATCGTAGGTATGGTAGGTAAGATAGCCACGTAGTTTTGCGTAGTGCCGGATTGCTTCCATCAGTTGCTTCTCGCTAACTTCTCCTGCTAGCTTCTTAGATGCCATTGTTCTAAAACCTTTTCCCTAATTTCGATGTGTTTTTTTTCGACTTCTTCCCGACTAATTATCCCTTTGTCACACATTGCCTCGAGAACTGCTGTAAACTGTATCAAAAGCTGAAGTTCCAGCCACCTCTCTTCAAACTCCTTCTCCATATCCTTCTCTGCCAATTTCTTCCTCCCCTCACTCGGATTCTTTACCCGTCCCGGAGAGCTTCTCCCGAACCTCCGTGAACCTTTTCTTGAGCTTAATCCTGTCTTCTTCGGATAGCTCCTCATCGATAAGCGAAGACATGGGGACAGGCTCCCCGGCAGGCTCCCGCTCTCTACACCTCTTCTCCTCATCGCGCCGGCGTTCGGCGGCTTCCAGCTGGCGGTCCCTGGCGAAGAAGGCTTCCTTTATCGGCCTCATATACCACTTGATATTTACCGGCCTATCCACCCCCTTCGACTCTTTCACCCTGGCCTCCATTTCCCGCTTGACTATTTTCACAACCTCATCTGTCGGAATCAGGCGCAGAATTGCGGCCAGCTCCTCTTTGAAAACTACGGCTTCGCCATTACCCATCTGCTTTGAGGTAATGGGCCATACACCGAACAGCGACTCGATTTTATGGAGTAGGTTATTTACATCTTCCCGCGTTTTTTCTGTCGGTTCCCATCCTGCTGGATATTTTATTTTGGGGAGGGTGTCCTCGCGCGCGCGCGCGCGCTCTTCTTCGTCGAGCTTTTGATCATTCGGACATAAGGAATCTATAATAGGGGGTGCAAAATAGTCACCACTAGGTTCACCACTAGGTTCACCACTAGGTTCACCACTAGGTTCACCACTAGGTTCACCACTAGGTAGTGACTTTATTTCACCACTAGGTAGTGACTTTTTGTAACCACCATTGGCCGGTTTTAGTGGTGTCAATTTTACACCACGGAGAGACAGCTTCGGGATATAATAAGTATGCGGTTTCCATGGATTGTCAGATCCCTCATCGATGATATATTTTTCCTCCGGCTTCGCCCTGGCTGGTTCCTCTTTGAGAAATCTTAACGCCGCAATGACGCTCCTGTTGCTATATCCGGTGATCTCCATAATCTCGACGATGGAGGTTGAGATTCTGAACGTCGTTCGATCCGCGTTCACAATTAGATAAAGGTACACTGACAGCGGCGCCCCCTTGAGGTTGCGTATGTGTTCCGTGATACCGCGCCTGATAATCGGGCCATAATCCTTGTCTGCTGCCATGTTAGCCCTCCCCTTTTTCAGCGACGATTTCCAGCGCCAATTATACCCCTCCCTCACACGCTCGGTGCTCGCGCTTGCAAGCGCTGCAAAGATGTGATCCGCAAGCTGAGCACCATGTAGCGGCTAGCTCGGTCCCGCAGTCGGCGCACCAGGGATCGGGAGTGCCGTGTGTGACCAGCTCCATTTGGCTCTCGAATGCCAACCACATTTTCAGGCCATCCCATATCTCATCAATGGCCGCCCGCAACGCACGTTGCCCTGCTTGTAACTGAGATATTGTGCAGTCGGCTGCCGAGCGAGGGCAAGGCCAGAAGTAGCCGCCCCTGGGAGTGGAGCAGATATGGATCTGGTGATCGGCCTGCAAGTGAAACATCATCGCCCTTAGCTGCCTGCTGTCCATGCCGAGCATAGCTGCCAATTCCTGGGAAGACAACGGCGTCTTGCACTCCATGAGCACGCGGATAAGTTCCATTTCTTGGGTGGAACAGAAGCTCATCATTTATTCCTCCAATCTAGGTAGCAAACAACGCAGATTATGGCTACCGATCCTAGCAGGAGCGGCACGGTGAAAAAGGCCATGTTGAGGCCGATCATCCAATCAGGCATCCTCGGTCACCTCCACCCTTCCAACTCTTTCCACCTTTCCGCCTTCCACCCAGTAGGTCGCTACCCCCTCGACCCCGGGGTCCTGCGCCTCCTCGGAGGTGGAGATCACAATGGCCGTGTCATATTCTTCCAGTCTTCCATAGATCCAGCCGGTAAGTCTGCTCCGGTTCTGGAGATCCAGAATTTCCACATCATCGATCACCAAAAGCCCAAGCCCGGAGGCATGTGCCAGGGCTTCCGCGCACGCTATCCCCACGCGCAGGCGCTCGGAAGTTGAAATCTGCCCCAGCTCCAGGCCGTTTACCAGAAGGTGGAAGTCCGGATCCAGCGAGGCGTACAGGGTGTGTGCGCCCCCGGTAATGGAGCCCAGGTTTTCATCCGCCCGCCCGGCCACAGTCGCGACGGCGCCTGCGATCAGCTTCTCCTTGATTCCCGCAGGCCCAAGGAGGGTGACCAACGCCTGGAGGCGCTTCGCCCGATCGGCAGCCTCCTTCGCCTCTTCCCGCACTTTCTCTGCCCTCTGCCGGGACTCAGTCGCCGCTTTTATCCGGGCGGCTAGATCGTACCCGTTGCGGATCCTCTCGTCCAGGGTGGAGATTTCCTGCCTTACCAAGTCAAGGCCCACAGCCTCGGGTAGGATAGCCAGCTCGGCTTGTATCTCCTCAAGCTGCTTCTCCAGGATTTCCCTTTCCCGGGCGGCGTTCTCTGCGCTGGTTGCCGCCGTAAGCCGCCCTTCCAATTCCTTCCTTTGAGCCTCAAGCTCGGCTGTTTCCTTCATGGCTTTTTCGTGGGCCTTGACCTGCTCTTTGCGCCTGCCCTCCAGATCCTTCACCAAAGCTTTGCGGTCGCTGTCGGACATGGTGCAGGCTATCACCCCCGGACCCAGCGGGCAGTCGCCCGCCCATTTTTTCAGCTTGGGGAGGGAGGCGTCCAAGGCTTTGAGCTCGCTTTGGGCCTCGTAGGATGCCTTGCGGGCAGCCTCCAGTTTCGCGGCCAGGACCTCCAGGGCGGCTCTCAGCTCCTCCGGATCCTCCTTCTCATCCGGGGTTTTCCCGCGCAGAGCCTCAAGGTCGCCCTTGATTTTCTCCTCCCGCCTGGCGAGCGCCTCCCGCCTTTCCTCCGCTGCTTCTGCGGCCGCCACCTTCTCCCGCAGCTTTTCCCGCTCGGCCTCCAGGGCGGCGATCTGCCTCTCCAACTCGGGGAGCTCGACGGCCGGTAGGCCGGAGGGGATATCCTCGGTCAGCCCTTCGAGCTTCCCGGCCAAGGAGTCCCGGTTCTTCTTCGCCTCCCTTCTCGCCTCGAAGGCCAAGTTGTAAGCCTGGTCGATCCAGTCTGTGCCTACCGTCTCAGGGATCTTGATAAGCGTGCGAAGTTCATCCAGTAGGTTCCCCGCTCCCTGGGACTCCGCGTAGTCGTTTACGGCGGACATGAGAGCGCCAGCGCTTATCTCCGGGCGAGCCAAGGCGAAGATCATCTCCTTCTGCTCCTTCGAGGTTAGGTTGATGAAGTGCGATACGTTTAATAGGGCGGCGAGGAGGTCCTCATCAGCTCCCAGTTTTTGGTAGAGAAGGTTCTGTTGGGCCGTGCTGGTGCCGCTCCAGTCCGCGACCTGGAGGGAGGAGCCGGAGGGCGATATCGTGCGCGTGACCTCCCCCAGGCCGTCGATCGAAACCGACACCAGCGCCTTCTTCGCCCCGGTCCGAACTGCATCGGCCAGTCCCCTGCCCCCTCGGTCCGTGAACTCGGCGCGTCCGGTAAGGGCCGCCTCGATCGCGTTCCTAACACTCGTTTTGCCACTGTTGTTGTACCCTTTTATCACGGTCAGTGGTGCCAGATCAAGCTCCGTGTGCTCGTGATTGCGGAAGTCCTTCAGCGTGATCTTTTCGATCCTCAATTTCACTCACCCCTTTTTAATCGGTTTCTTCCTTTAGTTTACCCTGCCCGGCTCAAACTTATTCCTCCGCCTTCCGGTGACAAAACTTAACGGTGATATCCTGCGTCAGCAAAGGCTCCAGGTCGGCCATGACGTGCGCCCACTTCTTTGCCGTGCGAAGGCTTTTGAGCTTTTGGCTGGAGACGTTGAAGTAGTCCCAGGGGTCCAGGCCGTGCCGGTCCAGGATGGAGGCGAAGGCGGGCTTGTCGGTGATAGCCCAGCCCCCGTCCTTCGGAGGCAGGTATCCGAAGATCTCTCCCCCTACAATGACCGGGCCGTGCTCATTGCAGTACGCCTTGAGCTTCGCCTGGGCCTCCCGGAGCTGTGCCTCCAGGACGAGGATGCGGCCGGCCAGGGCCTCGGGGTCCTCGTCTTCCGAATCGGCAAGCTCACACTCGGATGACCAGGGGCAGTAGGTGCAATGGGATCCCGGCGTGGGCGCCCAGTCCCTCTCGGCCCTGATCTTCTCGATGTCCTCGAGTATGCGCTCCTCCGTCTTAGCTATCTCCTCCGGGCCGATCAGGACGGAACGGACCGCGCCGTGCCTTATGAACTCAAGGTCACAGCGGACCTCGTCATAGCCGTACAGCTTATGTACGGTCCAGGCATATACCCGGAGCTGGAAGTCACGCTCTACCTCCGCCTGGCTGGGGACGGCCCACGAGCTTTTCCAGTCCCGGAGCTTCGCCTGCCCGTCCTCCACTTCCAGCAAGTCGATCACGGCCCAAAAAGCCAGGCCGTTCAGGGGTATCTTCTCCAGCTTCTCCACCTCGGCGATTTGGGCGGGGTTGAACATATGGGAGGTGGTGAACGCCTGGAAGATCTGGCCGACCTCCTCCCATTCGTCCGCGCTGAGGGTACGGCCCTCTTTCCCCATGGCGGCATCGGCCTCCACGAGCGCCGCATCAGCCCAGGTGATATCCGTCTGCAGGTTATCCTCCTGCAGGTGCCGGATGTAGGCCGCTATCGCCGCATGGACGGCCGAGCCCACGCGGAGGGGCTTGCTGTCCGGCCCCTTCCTCTTCTCCACCCGCTCGATCTTGTATCTCAGCGGGCACTGCTCGAAGAGGTTGAGCGCGGAGTAGCTGGCGTGTTTCATATCAGCCAGCTCCCTTGCTGGGCGGGCTGGGTGTTGGCATCCTCAGATCGGTCATTCGCGCCGCACTCGGCGAGTAGCTGCTCGAGCATGGCCCCCTTGTCCCCGTCCACCTTTTTCCACCTGAGGGTCATTTGGGCGGGGGTCAGGTTCAGCTCGGCCTGGAGGTCGGCGATCTGCGAGTCAAGCTCATCGGGCTCATCCGTCTCGAGATCGCCGGAAATGTCCTCGGAGATCTCCACGGTCTGCTCGGGCCTGACCTCTTTGGGGTAGAAGTGCTCGGGTTCGGTGGAGTAGTCTGGCTCCGGGAGGGCGGCTATGGGGACAGTCCCGGCGGCCAGACCCCGCAGGTCTTCCAGACTGATCCTTTGGGCCAGCTTTATCTCGAGGACGTGGACAACCTTCTTTTTCCCGTCCGGGCTGACCTCTTTCGGCACCACCCGCAGGACCAGGGGGACCATGGCCACCCGGCCACCGGTCAGGGACTGGACGTACTCCCAGGAGCTGTTGAAATTGACGATTGAGTGGAAGCTCGAGGAGTCCAGCTGAAAAATTCCTTCCGAGACCAGCTGGGGGATGATGAACATAAGGTTCATCACGTGCCTGCAGTGCTTCTTCTGATACCATTCGCAGTCCTGGCCCAGGCACTCGATCTCTTCCAGCTCCCCGGAATCCGTGCGGCACAACGCCGTTTCCCCATCCCCCCGGCACACCAGGCCGGAGCCGGATCCATAGCGCTTATACCACTGCGGCGCCACCAGCTCCTTGTCATCTACGGGGAACATGATCGGGATTTCCCGCGCCTGCTCACCGAACAGGGCGGTCAATTCCTCCGCATACTCATCGGGCCACTTAAAATAATCAAGGGCTCGTGGGTATTCCTTCCCCGTCTTTTCGGAAATCGCCTTATCGCCGAGATGTATTTTCCCCGCTCTCGGCAAGCGGCGGATATCGGAAATGCCTTTTATCGGCATTGTGCACCCCTCCTTTCCTCAACATGGAGTCTGGCGTGCTCGCTCTGACTCTCTAGCACCATTAAATTCTCGGGCCTGTTATCTGCGGGATCTCCGTTGATGTGGTGAACGATTTCATCTTCCGTTAGCGGCCTGCCTAGAACGGCCTCCGCTATAAGCCGATGCTCAAAGACGTAATCTCCAATATCCCTGTTCCAAACCCTTATATAACCGCCGGTATGCAGGTTGCGTCCGTCCTTAAAACGGTTCCCAATTTCATAGGGATTACCCGGAGACCGTCGCTCAATATCAAGCTTTATCAAAAACCCCCGTATGGTTTCATAGCCCACGCCACAAAGCTTGGCGATTTTGTTAATGCTCATATCTTCGACAATATATTTTTGATAGAGCCACCCCTTGTCGTAATACGGCCGGGGCCGAGATCCCGCTTGGCGCGCCCTGGATGCGCAGGATACAGAACAATATTTCCTTTTCTTTTTCTCGTGTGGGCGAGCATTGTACCCAGCCCCGCACCATTCACAGGTTAGCTCTATGTCCTCCTTCTTCTGAATTGTAGATTGTGCTTCCCCCTTGCACTTGAAAGAGCAATATTTTGCCTTTCCGTTTTTGATTTGGCAGGGAGAGGTTTCAAACTCCTTGCCGCAGTTCTGACATCGAACCTTGATCGCCATCGACGTCCACCCCTTTTTCTCAGGCGCTCAATAGCGCTCTCCATCGGCCATCGCGTGGTATCGCTCGTCTCCCTTGATCTCTTCTATCTCCCGCTCCGTCAGCGGCTCTTCTTCCCCCCCTGCTTCCTCCCACAGCTCACCCAGGCGGCGGGTGAAGTAGGAGTAGCTGGTGAGGGGAAGGCTGTGCCATGCTTCGGCCAGGACCTCCAGGGGTACGGGCTTTACAGGTTTGCTCTTGAGCGCCGGGAACGCCCCACGCATCTTCATGGAGATCTCCTCGAGCAGCTCGTGGCAGAAGAGATCCCACTTGCGCTTGAGGGCATAGTCCTCGTCGGTCAGCATGTCAGGCCTCCTTTATGGGTGCGGGCGGGGAGGGGGTGTGCTCGACGGAAGCTCCAGGACCGCCGTCCCCCTCCCCTGTTGGATTGTCCGGGTTGTACGCGTAGGCCATCGTCCGAGCCATGGCCGTTTTGCTAAAGCGGCCGCGGCCCATCCAATAGTCCCTCATGCAGGATTGCTCGAGCCTCTTAGCCACGGCGCACCCCTTCCAACGTCTGCAGGCACGTGCTCCTGCGGAATACCTCCTCCAGCTCCAAGGGGTCGAAGCTGCGCCTTGACCCTATCTGGTAGTGAGGTATCCTGCCGAGCCGGGCCAGGCGGTGGAGGGTCTGCGGGCTGACCCCGAAACGAGGGGCCGCCTCCTTCGCGCTCAGTAGGTGTTTCATGAGTCCCCCTCCAGGAGCTTGCGGATGTAGTCGATGCGCTTCTGGCCGAGATTGTGGATAACATACTTCGTCTCAAATTTCTCCGGGTACATGTTGGCCAGGCGGATGATGCGGGCGTAGGACTGTGCAAACCTGTCCGGATCGGCATAACGGCTTTCGGGATCCTTAACGAAATCCACCAACTCCCTGAGGCGCCGTATGAACTCCTTGCTGGTGAGAGGTTGTGCCGGTATCACATGGCCCCCTTTTCTCTCGGTTTCCGCCTTCACCATACCAGAATAGCCCCGCTATCGGGGTAATGTCAACCCCCCTCCCTCCACATTTTGGGCATAACATCTCTCCCCACCTCCTGCCTTATTAGGCATCCTCGATCATGTCTGCGAAGTGGGTCTCGATCTCCTCAGGACTGAGGTATTCCTGCGCCCAGTCAAACGCCTCCTCCTCGGTCATCGGCGTTATGGCCGAGCCCCAGCCAAAGTTTCGGCCATCGCTTGTGCTACGATACATCGTCATCGGCCCGCCCCGTCCCGCGAGGAAATACCGCCCCGCCCTTGGGGTTTTGTAAAGCGTGGCCGACCATTCCTCGAAATCTCCAGCATTGCCATAATCGTAGCTCCCGACCTCGATGGCCTTCTCCGTGTCATACCGGAATCCGTTGATGATCGCCTTCATTATGATTTCCCCTCCTTGATAATCGCTACCAGGTCATCTATCTTTGCCTGTATTACCATCTTCATCCTCCTCTCTCTTATCCACCTTACAAGTGTATTGTAATCCACCCGCAGGGTGTATGACAAGCCTTTCCCCGAAAATGCTAACCCCCATTTACCTGCGGTTTTACAAAATAGTCCACCCGCAGGGTGTAAAAGTCCAGCATTTTCGGGGATGGTTTTATACCTACGGGAGGGAGATCGGGCCTTAGAAGGGCTTAGGTGAAGCCGATTTTCTGGGCGCGGGGGATGAAAGCCCCCGGGGGCTGGGCCTCCGGGGGGGGCGACTATCGGGACAGTAAAATCCCCCGCCTCCGGGGGGGGGGTGAGATCCTTTCGGGACAGTAAAATCCCCCGCCTCCGGGGGGTGAGGACCAGAGGAGGGGGATAGGCAGGGCTCTCTAAGGCTTCACGCCGGTCAGCCGCTCCACCTTCTGCGCGATATCCGCGAGCAGCTTAGCGCTGTAGGCCGCTGAGAAGGCGTAGAAAAATCCGGCAAGGGCGGCGTTCGCCTCAAGCGTGGCCAGCCCGGCAAGAGCCCCAAGCGGCAATAGATAGGGCAGGACGTTTGCCCTCAAAGTTTCAGGGAGCAGGCCCCACTTGAAGGTCCTGTCCTTCAGCGCCAGCGCGATTCCAAGGAGCCAGTCCAGGCCGATTGCGGAGATCAGGGCGATCAGCGGGTAAAGGATTTCGGCCTCCATTATTTCCCTCCCTTCTTATTCCAGCTACACAGTCAGCGGGAACGCATACACTGCTAGGGTAACCACTTGAAGCTTCGCGCTCCCGAGGTCGACTACACCTATCGTGCAGCCGTTCTCGTCAACCGCAAGCGTATTGGCCTGCGCGTACCAATTCGTGCGGCTGTTCACGGAGACTACTGTAGCCGGGGCTTCTTCCATTTTTCCCCAAGGCCACAACATCGAGAACGTGAACTGCTTTTCCAGGTCATGCCCTTCGATCAACACGTATGCAATCTTTACTTCCGGCGTGTCCTTCGCGATCGAGATTGACTTCACCTCTGGATTCATCTCAGCACCTCCTCCGTACTTCACTCCAAGGTATTCGCAAACTGCTTCCGCATGCGCTTCTGCCAATTTCTGCCTAAACTCAGGTGTGGCCAGCATGGCAGCTTCCTTCGGGTTCGTGATGAACAGGCTTTCCGTGAGCAGCGCAGGCATCTTCGTCTTTTTCACGACGCTTGCATAGTCCCCGTACACCCACCTTCGCCAGTCGTTATGCACCTCAAGCAAGTGCCCTTTCATAATGTAGCCGAAGGTCACTTTCGTCCTTTCACTGTACCACAGGATCTCGAACCCATGCGCGGTCCCGCTGCCCTCTGCGTTCGTGTGGATCGAGATGAAACAGTCGGCGTTCAAGCTGTTCGCCAGGTTGTACCGCGTGCTTATGGGAACGAAAACGTCCTGATCGCGAGTCAGGTATGCGGTCACGCCGGACTTCTGTAGTAAGGGCATCATGCGCTTGCCTATGTCGAGCACCAGATTTTTTTCCTGCAAGCCGCAGCCACAGCCTCCAGGATCCTTACCCCCATGCCCGGGATCGATTACTACGCTTGGCATCTTCATCACCTCATTATCAGCCAGAGCACAATTGGGACTACAAAAACCTGAACGGCAACAGCGATCCCCACGGCAATCCAGACCTTCCGGGTCAGGCTATCGACCGTGTCCCACAGCCTATCACGGTGGACATCGCACTCGACGCGCGGCATTTTCTGGTACTGGCACTTGACAACTTCTTCCAGCTTTTCGTCAAGGCGATCCTGCTTGGACTCGATTCTATCGAGCCGCGCGATAATCAGCTCTATTTCAGCGGGGCTCATGGTGCCTCCTTGCGTGTCATGGCAGTACTCCTGCCTTTAATTTTCCTATCGCCGTCACCCACAAGGCGAAACCTGCGATTGGAGTCCCGCCTTGATCCCATACGAAACAGTTTACCCCGCCCGGCCCTTCCTCCAGGACGGTAACGGAGCTGGCGTAATTCGAGCCGGTGCCGATGGTGCATTTCACGAAAAGCAGTTCCTCAAATAGTCCCGGCGGGAAGCTGAGCCGCAGCATCCCAAAGGGAGCACCGTAGCCCGCGTAGCCGGGGTAGGTTCCCGGCGAGACGAACAGGTAGCCCTCCACCTTGCCTACGCCGCCGGAGTGCTCTATCAGGCCGCCGCTCAGGTCGAAGGGATAGGATAGGCGTTCGTGCCGCCAGGATATGGAATTGGTATATTCCTGCATCCTGGTACTGGTGATCTCGGTTGCTGTCGTCCAGGCGGTCATCCCGTAAGCCATCACAACACCCCCGGCTTGAGCTTGCCCTTGGCGTAAACCCACAGGGCGAACGGAGCGATCGCAGTGCCGCCCGGATCGTTCACGTACACGGCGAAACTGTTCTCATCCTCGGCGCTCACCGTGGCGGTCATGGCTCCGTTTGTCCCGGTAGCTATCTGAATCTGGATTGTCAGGCAGTCTGATCCCGCGAATATCGCCGGCAGGTCGACCGTGAATTGCCCGCATGAAAGAACCCCACCAGGGTTTGTCCAGCCCGGGTAGGTAGTCGGATCGACCGGGAGGTAGCCGATCACCTCGCCGATGCCGTCGCTATTGGAGATCAGATCTCCGTCCAGGTCGAAGGTGTACGGCGTCCGGTCATGCTGCCAGTCGACAGAATCGGTAAGCTGATTGAGCGCCGCCGCCGACAGCGGTGTCTTGCTGGAAAAACTTGGCAGTCCGTATCCCACTTCGCCCTCCTCCTCAGGTTTCTATTATCCCCCAAGTTCTCAGCGCCGCCAATATCGCGTCGACGGCACCGGCTATTTCGTTGGCCGCAGCCAGCAGTTCCGCTTCCGTGTCCAGGTCGCCCGCAGCATAGTCGTCCTTCACGTCCGAGATCGCACCCCCGGGCGCAGTGGGGCTATCCTCGGTGGTCGTGTGCAGGGTCGTCGACCACTCACCGGCCAGGAACCCGCGATTGATCCCGCGCACCTTAAGGCCATAAGTGACGCCGGGCTGAAGCCATATGGTTGCGCGTGCCATCATGTCCCCCTGGTAAGAAACGAAACCCACGGGCCGTAGGAAGGGGTCTCGCCTGTATAATATGAGTAGACGACATTTGTGCTCCACCTGATAAGGAACAGCACCCCACCCAGACCTTCAACCCTGTACGCTCGGACCCAAACGCCCTGATCCGAAGTACTCGCAGTACCCTTGATTATCACGACATCGCCCCAATCGGCGCCGTCATATTCCTTGATCGCAAAGCTGTTCCCCACCAGCCCGGGTTCCAGGTTGGGGGCAAGAAATCCCAGGACAAAAAGGTCCGCTGAGGCGTCTTGCCCGACGGCCCACGATCCACTATCGATTTCGGGGTCCACAAAATCCCAGATATCGCCAGTATATGGATAGGGAAGAATTCTCCACATGGGGTCAGTTGTGCCATATATATAAAAGTGGTATAGCTCGTTTGCAAGCCCAAGCCCGGCGTCGTAATGCCTGCCGACGTTTATCACTTGTTTGCGGGTCCACACACCGCCTGAGCGAGAGTACATATAGAGGCCGATAAAAAAGCGCGGGTTGTCGTCAGCGTCAATGATTAGCGAAGATTCCTTGTCCCACCATGTTCCGGCCTCAAGTGTCTCGGTTGCCTGCCAGCCGCTGCCGGTTTTCTGCCGGGCGAAGACACCCTTAGGAGTGTAATATTGATTCCATGCCACCCAGATATTGTCAGCGCTATCGGCTGCCACGCCGATGCCTCGCGTATATCGGATAGAGTTGAGCACCACTTCAGCGCTCAAGGTATCGGTATCGGGATCATAGGTTCGGTAGATCAGATTGTATGGTGAGGCGCTCAAGACATAGACGAAGTGAATCAGGCTGCTACAACAGCATAGGCTCAGCCCCCCTGTCGTGTCTATCGAGCCTGAGGGAGTCACCGTCTTCACAGCGCGCCACCCGGCGAGGTCGGCGGAAGCGTAGAGGACGATGTTGCCCGACTGCACCAGCGCCGTATAGATTTTTCCACCCAGCCTGCCGCAGTTCTTGCCCTCAGGGTAGATGTTGGCGTGGCTGCCCACGAACGCAAACGAACCCATCACGTCACCACCCTTGCCACCGCTACCTCAAACACGTCAGCCAGGCCGTTCCACGAAATTTCTACCTCCACCCAGAACTGACCATGGGAATCTTCTACCAGTGTCTGGCCTAAAACCCCCAGGTTGACCGGCGCTTCCGGCAGCCTGGCATCGGATTCTCCGCTGCCGCCGGAGACGTTGTCCACTTGGGCAAGCTGGATCTGAGTTTCCACTTTCTGTAAGCGCTGCAAGATTCCATTTTCTTCCCATATTATCTTACGCTCCGGAAGGTTTCTAGGCGGATTCATTTTTTCATCAGCTCCAAGGTCATCCAGTCCTTGTCCAGCTCTATGGATTGGATAGCGTAGTCGGCGTTTACCCCTGCGCGGGAAGAGTTGACCGTGACCACGTCCCCGTGCTGCCAGTGCGGCTGCGACTGCATCGTGAGCGTGATCTGGCGAGATCCGGATTTCAGCCTGGCCAGGATCGCCGCCGCTCTGGCGTAAGCGTCCGCCGAAGCCATCCCCACGATGGGAGGATCTATCGTCAGGTCGTGCTTCCCGTGCCGCCTTATAAGATCGGCGTCTTTAGCCACGCGCTGCTTCTCGTCAGTGATTATGAGAGGCGTGCCGAACCATAGGATCTCCGTGATGTTTCCCGCACTCCCGCCGGAGTTGGTCACGGTGATTGACCACTGCACCCCGTTGGTCCACCAGCGGTCCACGATAATATCCGGACTGTCTGCGGTTACGGTCGGAGAGGTGACGCTGGCTACCGGCGCCTTGTCGAAAGTCCCGATAATGGATTCAGTTTTCCCCGCGCCTACGGTCAGCTCTTCGCCCATCTTCCCGATCTCCTGCCGGATTCCCAGCGTGGCCTGACGGTAGACGTAGGTCACGTAGTTGGCACGTACGGGTTCCGCGATCTCCGCGCCGAACAGCTCCGAGTCCGTGATCGTAGCGGTGGAAGGGACGGTAGAGAGATGATCCTTGTCGTCTACCCGCAGCACTCCCAACTCCGTGTAATAGATGGTGGCCTGTTCTGCCCTGGCCAGGTCGACAAGCGCCTCGTAGACGGTGCTAGGCTCAAACCAGATATACGGGTAGGTAGCGGTGAATGAGCCAAGTGAGATGTTGCCGTAGCGCTCGTGGCCGCGGTGGGCTAGGTGCCGGAACACGTTGTCGGTGCGGATGGAGCGGGTCAAGTGCTCTTCTACATAGCGCTGCTGGAGAAATTTGACAGCGTCTCGCGCGGTGAAGGATACCTCCATCCCCTCGGATAGGTTCCAATCATCCTCGGTATAGAAGGTCCCCTGGGGAACATATTCCCAGGCCGCCCCAGTCCAGATTCCAAAATATGGAGTAACGCGCAGGTTCGGGCCGATGAACCTCACGTAGTCCCCGGCGCCCTTGAACTTCCCGGTTGTCTCCAACAGCGTGACGTCCAACTCACTTGCCCCGAACGATCCATAGGCGACTTGGGCGGCGATCAAGTGCTCGCGCCGCTTCCGCACGGTCATGCTCGATACCAGGCTGGTTAAATCTTCCCGCCAGATAGCGTCCACCTCCACTAGGCGGGCATAATCGCTGGCCTGGCTGGTTTCCGTGACCTCGACCTTCACCGCCTTGAGATCCAACACACTGCCGAGATCAACTTCCTTTATGGCAGAGGTCAGCGTGTATTCCGTGCCGTGCTGCCAGTCGGCGTCCGTTGAACGCTTCCACCACAGTTTAAATTTTCCAATTCTACCATAGTAAGTCGTAGAGACGACAGCTATAGTGTTTGCCTTCCGCCACGGCGCGGCGGCGGCGTAGGTGATCTCCACGTAGGGGTTAGCCGCAAACGTCTTGTCTTCCTTCGAGGCGGTGTCGGACCACCAGCCGCGATCGAACTCGGCGTCTTCATCCTCCGGGAACGGGAACCAGGTAGAATCTGCCGGGCATCCGGAGTCCAAGACGCAGTAGCGGAAGCTCTCACCCAGGCCGTTGGCGACGTCTTTGACGGGCAAGTACGCGGCGCTACGCTGACCCGAGCTGGTGACCGAAAGGGCAGCCGGCTCGGTGGCATTGCGGGTCCATTCTATCAGCAACTTGTTGGCGGTCCTGCGGCTGTCCGCTATTGCCGCTGCCGGGAAGCCTGCGCTAACAGCTTGCACTGGGTTAGACCTCCTCCAATTCCAGCTGGACGGAGTAGTACCAGCCGGTCGCAAGGACAAACAGCGCCTCCTCCTCGTAGGAGATGAACTGGACCGTGTAGGTGTCGGTGCTGCCTCCCTGCTTCGCTACTTCGAGGCTAACGGGGGTGCCGGCTGCGTGCTGCCCTACCAGCCAGTCTCTGCCCTTCGCTGTGCCTATCACGCCGGACTGCAAACACTCCCAGGTGAAGACAAACCGTCGCTTGGTCGCAACGTAGTCTGTCTTCAGCGTGCCGTCCGCGGTGCGCTGGCTCTCCGCGATCAGCTCTGGAGACACGGACACCTTTAGGGAGGCATCAGTCAGTACCTCGCCGTTGAGCTTGAAGTTGGCCATCAGGTCACCCCCATCGCCCTGGTAACTTTCGGCACGTACTTATATTGCAGCTTGCGAGCCATCGCCTCCCAGGACCGGTCATCCGAAATCACGGTGCCGTGGAAGTTTATCTCTACCGTTGTCCCGCCTCCACTTGCTGCGCCGGCGGCATTGACCTCGGCCATCACGGCTCCAAGCCGGCTCAAGGGAATCACCGCTTCCGCTTCTCGTTCCCCTATAAGCCCGACCGTCGGCCCGGTGACGATACCGCCGGAAGCAAAATGCACATCCGGGATTGGGTCTATATTCACAAATGGGATCCAGTTGCACGCTGTAATAAAACCATTTACGATATCAATCACGAAATTGATGGCGCTTTCTACCGCGTTTTTAATTCCCTCCCAAGCAATTTTGACAATGCCCGTGAGGCCGTCCCAAATTTTTTGCCACGTTCCCGTCAGGCCGTCCCAAACTGTGGCCAGGAAAGATACGACTTTGCCGCCGGTACTGTCCCAGAGGGATTGGATGCCGCCCCATACCGCGCTCAGAACTCCCGTGACCGCGCCCCATACCGTGTTCCAGGCAGCGCTTATGCCGTCCCAGATCGCGGACACCACTGCTATAAACGCGTCCCAAATAGCATGGAATGTCATCGTGATCCCGTTCCACGCTCCCTCAAGGATACCCCTTATCAAGTCCCAGACAAAGGTAAAAGCGGCAACTACTGCATCCCAGATTGTGGTAAAGAAGGTTTTGATCCCATCCCATATGGGCCTCATGATCCCGACAATCGCGTTCCACGCTGCGCTCAATATGTTCTTGATCGTGTCCCATATATATTGGAAAACACTGGCAATTGCATTCCAGATCCCGCTAAAAATACCCTTGATTCCCTCCCAAGCCCGGGACCAATCGCCGGTAAAGATCCCGATGAAAATATCAAATATGCCCTTAATGGCGTCAAACGCGGACTGGAAAATACCCTTTATAAATTCCCAGGCGTTTCTGGCGGCCTGGATTATGTTCTCTCCGAACATATTCCAGAGGGCCTGCACAAACTCTACCACTCGCTGCACGATCTCCTTTATGGATTCGAAGGCTCCCCTGAACCCTTCGGTCACTCCGCCCAGCGTGCCTCCCCCCTCCCCCAGGCTGGAGAACAAATTCTTGACCCACTCCACGGCGGGCATGATCCGATCCACCACCCACTCCAAGGCTTGCACCAAGCCTTTCCCTATCGGTTCAATGATAACCCCGACTTTATTTTTGAGGATATCAAACTTTTCTCCCAGTGTAAGCGTGTCCGCAGCGGCACTATTTATCGTTTCGCTGGAACCTGAGAGCGCTCCGGTTAGATTTTCGACGTCCAGCCTGCCCTCCCGGATGGCTCCGGACATGTTGGCCGCCGCCCGAGCTCCAAAATATTCGGCTGCTATCGTCATGGCTTCCGACTCGGTTCTCGCGCCCTTGATCGCTCCTGTCATTTCCTCCCAAGCGGCGTTCATATCCGGGACGCCTTCCTTGCCCAGGTTGGTGGCGGCACGGGTGAGCGAGGCCATGAGCATCTCCGAGTTCACGCCTTCCTTCTCCCACTTGCCGATCATGGCGGCAGAGTCTTCAAAGCTCAATCCCAATTGGCGCAGCGGCACACCGACAAGAGTTGCCTTCGCTGCCAGTTGATCCACACCGATTCCGGTGCTCTGCGAAACCTGGAACAGATAGTCGAGCGCCTCCGCTTGATCTTCGGCCGCTATCCCCCAATCACCGAAGGTCCTGGTCACTTCCCGGATTGCCGTGGCAACGTCAATCCCGGTTATCCGGGACAGGTTTAAGAACTGTGTAGCAAGATCTTCCAACGGCTGACCAGTGAGGCCGAGGCGCGTGTTGAGATCGGCGATTGCCGTTCCCACATCCTGGAAACTCTGCGGCACGTTGGAAGCCACGTTGCGCATGTTGTCACTTAGCGCGTCGAGAGCCTCCCCCGTGGCGCCTGTCCCGACTCGTATTGTGTTCACCGCTTCTTCGATATCCTTGTAGGCACTGACCGAAAAGGCAGCTACCGCTACGCCGGCGGCAGTGAATACGCCGGCGATCGCGGCTCCCACGGGCGGCAGGCTGGCGGAGAACTTTGAAAGCATTGTGGACACGCCGCCCAGGCCGGCTGCAAACCCGCTGGTGTTGGCGCCTAAGGCTACGAAAAGTTCCTCTACCGGCTCTCCTGCCACGATTCGCTCCTTACTCGTTAGCTATTTTATCAGCGAGATAGGCTTCATAGAGCGGTTTAAAGGCATTGGTAAAATCTTCCATGTTCCCCAGGTGGATCAGCCTTCCCACATCCTCCTGGGTGATCTCTGGATGGCTTCCCACCAGGGCGGCCCAATAAAGCGCCCGCATATCCTTCAGGGATATTTTCTTTGCGTCCAGGAACTCGGCGCTTTTACCCGTGGCCTCCTCAAATGCGATCAGCGCGTTCAAGTCAAGCATCAGCGTGTACTCCTTGCCGTCAATCTCGATCTTCGCTGTTGGCGCCATGCAATCACCCCTTATAAATTTTACCACCAAGATTTTCCACCATGGTTTCCACTATCGCCAGCTGCTGCCGCTCCTCCTGCTTCCGCGGTTTTGTCTCCGGCATAAAATCTTCGATCTTGAACGGACGGGATTTCCTTTTCGTGTCTCGGAATACGTTGGCGATCATATGCGTTACCAGTGCGGCCCGCCAGTCCTGCCAATACTTCTCATCCCGCTTCCGTTGGAGCAGGGCATAGAACTGTCGCAGGTCGATCTCCCACAGCTCCGAATCCGACAAGCCCAGATCGTATCTCCCCAGCGCCCATAGGAGCAGCCAGTCGATCTCGCCCGTGCCCTCGTCTTGCTGTTCGGCAGGGTCTACGCTCGGCATGCTGAGCATGCGCAGCTGAGAGATCTTGGTAAAGAGGACGGGGAGCGAGGCCGGGGTAATGAGCGCCCCGACCTCTTCTTCCGTCAGGCTGTTGTCATCACGGAGCAGCAAGGACCAGATCAGCGTCCTAATCCCGCGTGGGCCGAGTTCCTCCATTCCCCCCAGCGGGTTTTTCCCCGTGTAGTGGTTGAACCATATCAGTGCGCCTACTGGCATGGACATCCTCCGCAGGCGATCCAGCTTAATCGAGACCTCACACAGGGGACCGATCATGGCTCTCCTTACGCCGCCTCCCTCACGCAGTGCAGCGTGTATTCCTTCGCGCTCTTCCCCGCCTCCGCTACCTTGATCGTGCAATCGACCAGGGAACCGGCAGCGCCCAGAGGTATCGCCGTGGAGGGATTGCCGGTAGCTACCACTTGGCTTCCAAGTGAGCTGATGATGGTGATCGTCCCTACCGCAGCCGTGGGCGTGATGGTGAACTCGGTCGCCGTGGTGTCGAAGGTCACGACGTACTCGTAGACCGTGCCGGATGGCGTCGGCACGATAGTCGCGGTGTCGAGGCCGTTGTCGGCCACGTCGAAGAACGGAGTGGTCAGGCCGGCGGATGCGGAGTAGGTCAGAACCGGGACGCCGGTAACCTTCAGCGTGCAGTTGAAGGAGATCACGTCCCCGATCGGGTCGCTGAGCTGCAAAGTTTTTACAAACGCATCGAAGGACAGCGTCGCTCCCGCGATCGGGAACTCCAGCTCGAACGGAACCACCGCGCCACTAATCCGATCCGCGCGTAGTGCGGCCTGGCCGTTCGTGTCTCCGGGGATAAAATTGGCCTCGAACGAAAGCTCTCCCGGGTCCATGAGGGCCGGTAGAAATTCTTTCGTCCTGTCCGGCGACAGGTAGTGGGTGGCCTCGACAATGTCGGTATCCTCTGACGGAGGTTCGATGTTTCTCACCTCCGCGATAGCGTGGCCGTCCCGGTAGAGGATCGACCCGTATCCAATAGCGGCTTCAGTCATTTCCTTACCTCCTTAGTAGTCGTGCGTTATCAAGAAGTCGAGCGCTACATGATCGGTTTTCGTCTCAGGCTCGGGCAGGTCACGAGCGCCTTCCAGCCATATCCTTTTTATGGTAATTCCACTCAGGGTTCCATGATAGCCATCGAGCAGCTGCTGAACTTGCCGTGCTAGCGCCTTGACACTGGCATAGCCGCCGCCTTCCGGCTTCCTATCCCAACATGAAATCTGTAGCCGTTTCGTGGTCAGCCCGGACGGACCCAGCATGTGATGGTCCGGAACGTCGGATACCATAAAAAGGGAGATCGCCGGGAAGATGGGATTTTGTGGCAGCCCTTTCGCGTACACGCGCTCGGCCACGTCGGCGATGTTGTCTACCAAAAAAGTGCGAAGCGCTTCCTCGATCATCCAGCTTCACCTTCCTTGAGCACCTTGATCATGGTTCTTTTTATCCGGGCACGGTTGAGGTCTATCGCTGGCCGCAGGTAGGGGTGCGCCGGCAGGTTGATATCACTTCTTCCGAACTCCTGCGCCGCGGCATATTCTACGTTTGTCCCAACTCTCCCGATTGCACCGTCTTCCGTTTCCTCTACCTCCACGGCGATAGAGCCGCGTAGGTTCCCAGTTTTATAAGGAGCCATCCGCTGCGCGTCGCCTTGGACAATTAGACAGCCCGCCAGGACAGCCTTCTTCGCTCTCTTGTTGTAGCCTTCTGATTTTTGGTTCAACTTTTTCATAAGCGACGCGCTCCCTAAAAGAGACACCAGCCCTTTCATGCCACCACCTCGCAGGTTAGATAGGTAGTGCGGTGGTGGCTGTCCGCCTCCGCATGCCTGATGTCAAACACAACACCACCGTCTATCACTGCCCGCATCTTGGGAACGATACTGGGAAAATATCCCTCCAAGGCCACACGGAATCCTGATATCTCCGAGATAAGCTCCACCCCCCTAACTTCTCCGCCAGAGAGGGGAGAAACCGCGCAGGGGATATCTACGTGCCCCGCCAGGTCCTCGAAGGTAAGCACCTCTTCCCCGAAGCTGTTTAGGTCCACGGTGGCCTGCTGGATTGTGCACGAGGAAGGGTAGAACCTCCATAGGCTTGTCAGCAGATCGGGGTGCAACAGTTGCTTATCCACCACGCAGCGCATCCTTTCTGATTTTCTCTCGGTAGCTGAAGGGGTCGACAACCATCTCCGCGTAGCTGAAGCTCTCTCCGGCGAGAGCAGCCAGGCTCAGGTAGGTATCCGCGAGCTTGCGGAGGGCCTCAGCCTCTCCCGGCCCGTCGGTGGACAGGTCCAGAAGTTTGATCCGTTTTTGAACCAGAACCTCGCTCGCCGCTGTCGTGAGTAGGGCACGGGCGGTAGCCAGGTCGACGTTGCCGCCGGCCATAGCAAGAAAGGCAGCGATCTCCGCGTCGGAGAACAGGTGCTCTCCGGCCACGTCGGTATCAGTGATGTTGAGCCGCACCCTTCCGGCATCCGTGCTGGGATCGTACGTGTCTGGCACTGGCCTCTCCTTTACTTCAGCTTTTCAGCTTGTGCCCTCTTCCCTCTTCCGTTATTGAGATGGTGGGGGACGGGGTCCCCGTCCCCCACTACCATTTATTGTCAGGCGCTGACCTGCGCGTAGGCGTAGCGTGGGTCAAGCGCACTTCCACCGCAACAGATCCGCACGCGGTAGAAGATGTTGTCGGTCGCGAAGTCACCGCTAAACGGCGAGATCGGAGCTCCGGTCGGACTCACCTTGTCGCTGGCCTTCATGCAGATCTCCGGCGTCTCGTGCCCTCTCAGGTAGCTGAACTCCAGGGCCTTCGGCGAAGTCTGCGAACCCTTGTCCGCAAACAGGTACCAGGTTCCGTTCCGGTTGCCGGACTCATCGATCGCCGGCAGCAGCGGGTTGACGTGCGGCGTCAGACCCATTTGCGGCAGGACGTTGGCCGTAGGCACGGGGATAACCGCTCCTGCGGCGGTGTCCAGCCACTGCTTCGAAGCGCTGGTCAGGATCGCCCGCGCGGTAGTCTCCAGCGCGGGCGGCACCACCAGGTGGACGCCGCGGATTCCCAGGGGCCTTCCGAGCGCATCGGTTTGTGCAGCCATGAGCGCCAGCGTGGTTTCCAGGTTCTGGATCGTAAGCGGCAGGGAACCGACGTTGGTCACGTTTTGCAGGTCTACGTCCACGATCGGCGCTCCGAACAGGGCGGGATTCGGTCCGGTTGCGGATGCGAACAGGCTGGTAACCAGGTAGGCTTCGGTGTAAACCGCAGCCGAAGCAAAGCGCTGCGGCACATCGGCGAACGCACCCAGGTCATCATTTATCAGGGCCTCGAAGCTGACGTCGAACTGGTTCCCGTACTTCGCGATCGTCCAGCTGTAATGGGCCTCGCTGACCGGCTTCACCTTGTACTCGCCTTTTTCCGGAACGGGGTCCAGCAGGTCGGCCAGCCCCTGAACCTTGCTCCGCTGGTTCGGCCGGAAGTCCTTCGCTGATCCGACGTAGACGTACTGCCTCCAGTCCGGGACCGCGGCCTGGTAGGAAGCGATCAGCTGGCGATCCAAAATCCCGCCGAACAGTGCCGGGAAGTCGCTGGTAGTTATTGCCTCTTTAAGCAGATACTCCCAGCGATGCGCGGGCATCCTATCCTTGTTTATCAGCAAGTCATGGGCCGCCGCCATGGCCGCCTCGCTGATCCTGAGGTCATGGACAGGGACGAACCCGTCCATGCTCTCCATTAGTTTCAGCAACTCTGGCATTTTATTCCTCCTTTATTTTCCCAGATTCTGTTTGTTGCTTCTGCTCAGGAGGCGCTTCCGCTTCTTGTTTTGCCAATGCGTCCTCCTTCTGCTTCTTCGCTTCTGCGATAGCGGCTTCTGCCGCTAAATCGTTTTTCGCATTTCGGTTTTCTTTTGCCATCCCCTCGGCGGTGGCAATCGCGAGGTCTATTTCCTCGATTTCTTTCTGCAACTGCAACCTCTTATAAGCCAGCCTCCCGAGGGTAGTATCTATGCTGGCCTCTCTTTCACTCACCGCGCGAGAAAGGATTTCCATGGCCTCACGCCCAGGCGCAAACCGGGATCATGTACCGGGTATTGTTGATGATGATCGGGATCTCAAACACCGTGTTACCCGGGGCTGCGGCATTGGCCTTGAGCCCGCACGCGGTATCGCTGCGAGCCTCGAACCAGCCTTCCAGCGTCCCGGCGGTCCCGCTCGAGTTGATAGAGATGGCCGCACGGACGTCAGCTGCACCGGCCGCACCCTCCATCATAATATCCAGGCCGCGCAGGTAAGGAGCGGTGTCTCCGTTCTTGTTGTCCACGTTCAGCTTGAGCGCGGTAGCCGCAGAGACTGTGGTGTCGGTCCCATCATCCCTTATCGCCTTGAACTCGGCGCAGGTGATCTCCCCTCCGGTAGATGCGAGGTTGTCCATTAGCCGGAAGTTGATACCGTGAAGCTGTTCGCCCGCTTCGAGAACGGACTCGGGAGCGAAGAAGCCACGGATGGCGACAGAACGCCGAAGCGTGGCTGAGCCTTCCAGCAGCATATTCCCCTCGAGGTCAAAGCCGGAACCGAAGTTCAGCCTCCCGAGGTCGGGGCAAGCGGTGTTGTGGACCTTGACCGCAACCAGGGTGGCTACGGTAGTCGACGCGCTCACGTCTCCCAGCAGGTAGCCGAAGGGCGCGAAGTGGTAGGGATCGCTTTGCCCCGAGAGAATCACGGTATCGGTGCCAGGGGTGCGCTTGATGAAGATGGGATCACCGGGCGCGAGCGCCAGGGCGATGCCGTCCAAAGTCCCGTCTGAGACACAGCCAAGGACGTTGAGAAACCAGATCCCTTCCGTGTCGATCGCGATCAGGTCGGTAGCGGCGGCGGCGCTTTCAAACGCTACCCCCACGATGTTCTCTCCCAGCAGCACCGGGTCTCCCTTGTCCACAAGCCCGTCCGAATGATACGGGTGGACCAGGTAGGATTCCTCGATGGTGATGTGCCGTCCCTCATAGGTAGAGGAGCACTCCTCTCCGGCCGAGCGGCCGGTTGCCAGATAATTACTCGGCATTTCCTTTCCTCCTTACTCTTTTCATCTATGGTGTTTGCCAGTACCAGTAGAGCACCCAGAATAGCCATTCGGTGCTGTGGACCTTCACCGCCACAAGCGCTGTCTGCCCGTCGGCTACGGGGCCTAACGCCCAGCCGAAAGGCATACCGGTGATGTCGTCAGAGACGATGCCGGCGGTATCGATGTAGAGGCGCTGGCCCACGTTGATGTCGGCTCCGAAGAAGTAGCACTTGACGTCCAGCCACCATATGCCCTCGGTGTCCAACACTATTACCTCGTCGATGGCAGCGGCGCTCTGCATGGCCACCCCTACCAGCTCGAAGGTAACGCACGGATCGCCCTTGCGCACCAGGTTCAGATCCTCATCATGCTGAGGGTGGGTCAACATCTCCTCCACAACATTGACATAGCGGCCCTCATTGGTGGACGAGCACTCTTGCCCGGCCACCTGACCGGTGGCATTGTACGCCGACTTGTCCAACGGGACAGGCGAGCCGACCATGGCTACCAGCGACCGTCAGCGGCCAGTCCAGCCAGGCGCTCGGCTTCCTCTTCCGAGTAGCCTTGCTTACGGTACCCCAGCTTGAAGGATTCCTTCAGCTCGACCTTGCCGCTGGGCTCTCCACTAGATCCGCCCAAGTCCTTGATCTTGCCACTTTCGGACAGCTTGCTTAAGTACTCGACCTCTGCCTTTACTGCCTCGGTGATCTTCTCCTTGTAGGCATCACGGTCAAGCTCCCCGTCCTTTATCACCGGGGAACGGGAGAGCGATTCGCGCAGCCGCTCCCTGGTCAGATCCGGGAGATCCTGTTCTTTGAGGACGTCCGCGACTAAGTCTTGCGCTTCCCTCAGCAGAACCACTTCAGCCAGCCTGGCCTTGTCCGTCTCCGCTTCCTTGAGCTTCTCCTCCAGCTCCTTGAGCTTCTCTTCACTCATTTGCCTTTCCTCCTTTTTCTTCTCCAGGTCGCCGTAAACGGCTTCCTTGATCTCCGCCCTCAATTCTTCTATCAGATCGGGCCGTTGACGCTTGACTTCCGCTAGGGTTATTTTACCAATTTCCGCGGAGCTATTCACGGGGGAACTCGCCAGCTCTACCCCAGGCCGGTAAGACTCCCACAGTTCTACGATCTTTCCGCCCGCCCCGGGCCTGGTAACAAAATCGCTGCGGATGCCATCGCCTATGGCCTCGATAATCTTCCCCTGCCGGCCTTCGCGTTCACCGAACTTAGCCTTGCCGGGACCAAAGACTGAAAGCCCTATATGCGGCCCCAGGGCCTCTATCGCTTCGCGATATTGCGGCATCACCTTGACTTCCGAATAGATGCCCGGCCCGGCGATCCCGTCTTCCAGATATTTCCCTTCCGTGAGAACAACCGCTGCCACGTCCCGGAGCGAGCGCTCCGGCCTCTCCCACTCTTCGCTCCTGGTGGGATGGTCCCAGAACATAAGCGTGCCGGGCTGAAACTTCCGGGCGTTCTCCTTGAGCATCTCCGGTGGGTAGTAGCCGGTCATCCCCCAGCCTGGAGAAATGTGCTTGACGGTCATAGTCCCGTCCGCTTTTACTGCCGCCTCTTCCAGCTTTACAAAATCTTCCTTGATCTCCGCTGCCATAAGGGTAGCCTCCTTGAGGTGCTCCGGCATGTCTTGGGGATCCTTGTCCGGATTGACCCGCTTCCAGGCCGCCCGGATCTTCTCCTTTACCTTAGCCAGATCAGCCGCCGGGATCTCCACCCTGTTCCCCCTGAATCCACCGGGGGAAAGCGCGGCAATCGCCGCACCAACTTGTTGCGGAGTTTCCTTTTTCTGGGGATCCTCCCAGAGCCTCAGCTTCCAAGAGCTCGGTGTCTGCGGGTCCGGCACGTAAGCGTAGGCTTCCGCAGGAAAAGCAACTCCGTCCTCAGTCTTGTAAACCGCCATGTCAAATCACCATCCTATACTCCGTTGTGCACCGGCAAGCCGGGTGGCTCGGCGGCACATCGCTTCCGTCCTGGAAACTTTCTTCCATCGGGATCCATCCTTCTTCCTCGTTTATGAGGCAGTCATCGCAAGCATCGGATCCGACCGTCATCCACGCCTTCTCGAAGCTGGTTCCCAGCTCGGCCGCATAACCCCGCATTGCATCGAGGTTGCCTTCCTCGTAAGCCATCCGGTTCTCGGTAACCGCGATTAAGTGAGCCCGGCTGTGAATATGCTGCTGCGGCTGCCGAACCGAGAATTCATCAAACTTTCCCTTGATTCTTCTGGCCACCTTGTCCGGAGAAGCGCCTTCTTCCAGGCCGGCGTTCACAAGACGATTGATCTCGGACCGGGTATAATCGTTGACCGCAGCTACCTTAGCGGCAGCATTAGCCCGCGCCCACTCCAAGGCTTGCGGCAGCACCAGCTTAAAATCGGCGCCCACGGCCAGCACCCTTCCGGTAGCATAGGCGGTCGCAGGGATTTCGTAGGCCGCCACTAGCTCGGCCCGCGTCTCATATTCGGCGGTAGCAAAAGCCTGCGCCACTGCCTGATCTGCGGCTGCCGACTCCTTGACCCGAAACAAGTTGGCGGCACTGGCAAACTCCCGCAGGAATATTTTTCCTTGGCGTGCGAATACGCGCGCTAGGGCCTTTTCCATTTTATCATCCAACGGCTTTAAGCTGCGCTCCTTTTCCCGCCAGGTAGCGAGCGCCGCTACGCGGCCTACTGCTTCGATCAGCTTAGCATAGGGCTTATCGGAGGGCATTGACCGCCTCCTTTAGGCTCACCAAGGCCTCCGTGAGTTGCGCGTCGACGGAAGCAAGGGTTTCCTCGGGCTCAGTGTCCCCTTCTCCCAGGTAGGCGGCGGTTATCTCGGCCGCGTTCTCCTCGCCCAGCGCCTCAAGAAGGCTCTTGATCAGGTAGTCGCGCGGCATGGTGCCGGCTTCGGGCTTGCCGTCCAGGGTAGCCGCGCTCACCACCGCCCCGACGTTTTCCTTCATGTCATGCTCTAGGATCGGCGGGAAGCTGACGCTCACAGTGCGATCTATGTTCTCGCCCGTCTCCGGGTCGCGGCCCAGGGTTATAATCTCATCTCCCAATTCATCTATCCCCTTACTGCCCGGGATTCGCCCGTTGGGAGCCAAGGCTGATTGATCCACCACGTAGTTGAGTAGGTCGGTTATCACGTCACGCCATAAAGTCTGTCGGTCGGTGAACATGATTTCCATTGGCCGCTCCATCGACTTCGCAGTGGCCAGATTTCCGGTACTGGGATCGCCGGTCAAGTAGTGGTAGAAGATCCCAGTGGCGCTGGAAACCATGTGAATAATTTGCTGCCCATCGGCTGCGGAAGTTGTGGCTCCGCTGGTGCGGATAGGTTGGAAGTCCACGCCCGGCGTCAGGATCGCGGCGGAGCCTGCCACCGGGGATGGGTTTGTGAGCATGTCATTATCTTCCAAAACCCCCTTGATTGTTTCCCCCACATCAGCCGGAGCCACTGCCTTCCATGCGAACCTAGCCAAGGACTTCACTATGGTAGCCCAGTTTTCCAGAAATTCCTTGTATGCCCTCGCCCAATCGCAAGCCGCATATACCTCGCTGACGCCGAACGTCATGTCCGAGAGGCAGTTCACCTTGACGTGATAAACCCGCTCTTCCTTGACTTCCAGGTTTTTGTAGGTCTTCTCGGGCCTCTCATTACGCCAGTCAGGGTAGTATGCCTCGCGGGGTTTCATGTCCGGGCCTGTCCAACAGCGCTTGTAATACCACGGCGTCTTGCGATCGTCCGGGTCGGATTCTACCGCCACTATTTCGCTGAAAGGGATCGAGCGGATCGTCACTCGGCCATTGCTGCCGTTGGTGAACAGCACAAAGAACAGGTTCCCCTCTATCTGAAGCTCGGTCTCCTTGATGGTCATCGCCTGATGGCTGGTCAGCTCGACCTTGTTTTGCGGCGCATTCCAGAAGTCGTTTACCACCTTCTCCACCAGGGGGTCAGGAGCGGAGATGTTTATGCCGCGCCCGAAAACGTACTGAGTCTGGGTGTTTACCGCCCGCTTGACCAATGGGTTTTTTAGCCAGTAGAGACGGGCTTGATAACAGATTTTGGTAAGCGCGTCGCGGCTGAACTCCTGACCGCTGCCGCCTCCCAGCTTGAGCCATCCAACATCTTCCTGCGCCAGCTCCAGCTCGGCAAGGCGTTCCTTGAGGATCAGGTAGCTGTCGCGCTCTGCCTGGATCGCGCCTACCAAGCGGGAAACATTCTCACGTAGCTGCGTTATTTCCTGTGCCCGGCTCATCGCTTCCCCTTCTTCTTCTTGGCCTGCCTTGCGGGTGGCTTTGCGGGCGGCTTCGGCTCGCCTGCCTCGCTCACCATTCCTGCCGCCAGCAGCCGCAAAGCGAACCAGTCCACCAAGTCGTAGACCTTGCCGCGCTCAAAGGCGAGGCCGTCAAACATTTGGTCCTCATTGAACCTTACTCTCATAGGTAGCCCCTCTCCTTCCGCAAGAGAGCGTCCCACCGCTTCTTGACCTCAGCCACTTCCGCCTTCCTCGCAGAGTAGTCGGCCGCGATCGGCACCGTGATCGGCTTGGTAAAACCTACCTTGTCGCCCTTGGCCGCTTTTGCCTCCACCGGCCCGGGCCTGTCCAGCTCTTCCTTCGCCTGGCGGAGGAGGTCGAGCACGCCGCCATCCTTGATGGGCTGGCCGCCCGGGTCCAGCATGGCGAGAAACGGAGCGCTGACCTCCACCCCGTCCACCGTCCCCACGGCCTCCAGGTACAGCCCCTTGTCGTTCACGGCGATCAGCCTGATGTCCGGCTTTCCATTACCAGGTTCTCCCATCACCACCACATCCTGTTGCGCGGAGGAGGAGCTTGCAGGCTCGAAAGGTACCGTAGCTCCGCATCCCCCCATGCTACGCCCCTGTACCAATACTGCAACTGCACACAATTCCCACTATTCGGCAAGCTCAATGTAGCCGGTAACGCAGCCTCGAACGAAGTGGCTTGTGGTGATTCGCTCACAAAGGTAAGGGCATCAGCGGCAAGCCTTCTCATGAGGCGGTGGTTGTAGGTGTCCACTACCCAGATGTGAGTGCCGTCCGTGGTGATGCCGGAGGGGTAGCTGAACTGGTCGTCACCTGCTCCAAGGGAGCCTATCTTGGAGACATACGCCAAGGTAGCAGCGTCCCGTTTGACTATC
>Ga0265297_10002923_pt1 | contig 32677 bp, 27 predicted proteins | sample Munlanlwell13791_FD_192502 | JGI IMG/M metagenome (GOLD analysis project Ga0265297, IMG submission 192502) | Leachate microbial communities from a municipal landfill in Southern Ontario, Canada - Leachate well 137-91 | ecosystem: Engineered > Solid waste > Landfill > Unclassified | place...
TTAATACTTTCGTTATCGCCGCAGTCAATGTCGTTTTGCCGTGATCTACATGCCCTATCGTACCTATGTTTACATGCGGCTTCGTCCTGTCAAATTTAGCTTTTCCCATTTTTAGTTACCTCCAGATGATTTTTGATTTATTTTTTTGACTTTTAGTATAAGCCCGAAAGCGGGTTTGAACCGCTGACCTCTTCATTACCAATGAAGTGCTCTACCAACTGAGCTATCCGGGCAAATCTCTATTTTGCCGACTTTTTCGTAGACGATTGCCCTTATATTATTATACAAAACTTATATCGCATCCGCCTATGGCGAGACTTTGTATTTTATTTACAGTTTGCTTACATTAAGCGGGAGACGGGAATCGAACCCGCGTGGCCAGCTTGGAAGGCTGGAACACTACCATTGTGCTACTCCCGCAATGTCGCGTCTCGCCTTCGGCTCAAAAGAACTTTTGCAACTAATTTTATTATGTTAATAAATTTAATATGTGGTGGGGGCGGATGGATTTGAACCACCGAAGGACGTAAGTCCGCCAGATTTACAGTCTGGTGCGATAGGCCGCTCTGCCACACCCCCAAACATTATTTACACAAAAAAAAAGACCCTTCTACTTCTTTGGTCCGTTGAATTATACATTAAGTTATTAAGCAAAGTCAAACAAAAAAAACTCCACAAAAACAGGCAAACAAACAAAAGGCCTTTGTGAGAGTTCACGAACTTTTTTCGCAAATTTTGACCATTGATCCGAATTATACCGGCGCAAAAGCATGTTAGGATTTAGCATGCCCACACGACAGCCCGCCTTGGGCGGGAAGTCGCCAGAAGATACGGGAGATTTTTTCCGCCCGCCCTTTGGGCGAGGTCTCGCCCACTCATAAGAGCGAGGCGGCGCAAAAACCTTGCAAATAGAATAACCATTCACTGCAATTTTGTGGTACCCCCTCCTCTACAGATATCCGAGTAGTGGAACACATAAGTGCTCCCCCTATGTTAAAACTGCCTCCGTCTCTTTCGCCTCGATTCTTCCCTTCGGGTTCAACACCGCACAAACCTATTGTGAAATACGGGTTAAAATATAAGAAAAAGCATGACAAATATATTTGCCATGCTTTTTTTATTTGTATCTTATTAACTTTATCTTTTATTTGCCGGCCGGCTAAACCGGGCAGGGAAATCGCGCAAGTTTCTTCTTTGTGGGGCACGAGGAGTACCATAACCACCGCCGGCGCCACGAAAAGGGCGACTTGAGTGCGTATGTGATGTTGACGAACGCGCGACAGATGCATGCTCTTTTATCGTAAGGCGTTTTTTTATCATCTCTTCAATACTGTAAATATCTCGGCGTTGGTCTGGCGTGGCAAATGAAATTGCTTTTCCCACCTTACCTGCCCTACCTGTGCGGCCAATACGGTGCGTGTAGTTTTCTATATCATCTGGCAGGTCGTAATTTACAACAAGCGAGATATTTTTAACATCAATGCCTCTTGCAGCAATATCGGTGGCAATTAACACACGGCAACGACCAGTTTTAAAGCTTTCAAGTGCCCTGCGCCTTTGCGATAAATTTAAGTCAGAATGTATTTCTGCGGCAGTATGACCCATGGCTGTTACAGCCACGGCAAGCTTTGATGCCCCGTGCTTTGTACGCGAAAAAACCAAAACAGGGCCCGCATGCTCTGCTAAAATTGTGCGGAGCAAATCGCGCTTTGATTCCTGATGAACAAGATAAACTTCTTGCTCAATTTGCTCAACCGTTGTACCCGACACAGCAACTTCAATACGCACTGGAGTACGCATATAAGAAGTTGCTATTTTTACAATATTTTCAGGCATAGTGGCAGAAAAAAGCATTGTCTGCTTCTCTTTTGCCACAAAATGCAGTATTTGTTTTATTTGCGGTTCAAAACCCATGTCAAGCATTCTGTCGCCTTCATCTAAAACAACAATATTAAACTGATCTAACTTCACCGAGCGATGCTGCAGATGGTCATAAAGACGGCCTGGCGTTGCAATTATAACATGTGGTTTCTTTGAAATTTCCTGTTTCTGCGTATACATTGACGCTCCACCAATTATAACAGCTGCCCTAAGACCCAAAAATCTTCCAATTGGGCGCAACGCCTCTTCAACCTGAATAGCGAGCTCTCTAGTTGGAACAACCACAAGTCCGCGGCAACCCTTCTCTACAATTTTTTGCAACATTGGTATTCCAAAAGCCAATGTTTTACCAGTTCCTGTTTGGGCTATACCCATAAGGTCATGACCTTGAGTGGCTACAGGTATTGCCTTAAGCTGAATTGGGGTTGGTACAGTAAATTTAAGTTTACCTAAAATTTCAAGAATTTTTGGTGAAATTCCAAGCCCCGCAAAACTGCGTTGTTCTTTATTGATGATTGTATTTGGCATATTTATAACTCCCCTAATGTTTAAAAGTGCAACGCAACGATACACTTTTGCTTATTTATAGCATATTTGGAATTGTATGGGAAATTTGAGATAAAATCGCAGGCAAGCTAAGAAACTACCATAGACAATCTTTTCGGCGAGTTTTTAGCAACTGACAAGATTTGAAAATAAAATCTGAAAATAGAAAATTGAAAGTTGACTGAATCAAAAATCTTTTCTTGTCTACTTTCGACTCTTGATTTTCGATTCTCTGTTTTTTGCAAAGCAAAAACGGAGAGGGAGGGATTTGAACCCTCGGTACGAGTTTACACCCGTACACCGGTTTAGCAAACCAGCGCACTAAGCCACTATGCGACCTCTCCACCTACGCCAAGGCTTCGGTGGACACGGTCCACCTTTCCATGGCACTATATTCATATCAAAACACTAATTTAATTTCTTTATTGCCTTAACTTGCCTATTAAAATTACAGGGCGCATTTTATCATTATTTAGTTTTTCTGGCAAATTTGCTTGCAGTTTCTATATATTGCTTATTTTAAAACTCAGGCCACGCAAGATACTAAACTAAAAAGTTTACTGTTTGATAGCTTTTATTGCCTGCTCAATTGTGTCAACAGGAATTACTTTTAACTTTCCGCTATAAGAAAGGTTTTTCATATTGCTTTGTGGTATTATAGCGCGTAAAAAACCAAGCTTTTCTGCCTCAATAAGGCGCGCAGGAATATGCCCGACAGAACGCACTTCGCCGCCAAGACCAACCTCACCAATTAGCACACTCGTTGCATCGGGTATAAAACCGTTATACGCAGAAGCAATAGAACAGGCAATACCTAAGTCGGCGCCTGTTTCTTTTATTTTTATACCGCCTGCCACATTTACAAAAACATCGCTGGCTTCAAGGCGCAGGCCGGCGCGTTTTTCAAGTACCGCTATAATTAGTGTAAGGCGGTTTGCGTCATAACCGGTTACCATTCTTTTTGGAAAGCCAAAATTACTGCGAGCCACAAGTGCTTGAATTTCCAGCATCAGAGGCCTTGTTCCTTCCATAGTCGGCACTACAACATTACCTGGCACTTGGCTATGGCGTTCGCCCAAAAACATTAACGATGGGTTTTTAACTTCCATAAGCCCGTTGCCTGTCATTTCAAACACGCCTATCTCGCTTGTCGGGCCAAAGCGGTTTTTATATGAACGCAAAATTCTATAAATTTGTTGGCGTTCGGTTTCAAAGTAAAGCACGGTATCTACTATATGCTCAAGCACCCTTGGGCCTGCCAAGTCACCCTCTTTTGTTACATGCCCTAAAAGAAAAAAAGTTATATTTTTTGACTTTGCCGCACGCAAAAACTCGGCGGTGCACTCGCGAATTTGGCCCACAGAACCAGGGGCGCCTGTCATATCATTTCTGAAAGTTGTTTGAATTGAGTCAATTACAACAATTTCGGGCAGGTTTTTTTTAAGTGCATCAATTATATTTTCTAAGTTTGTTTCAGAAACAAGCAATAAGTTTGACGATTTTATACCAAGGCGATCGGCACGGTTTTTTACCTGTGCAAGCGACTCTTCGCCGGAAACATAAAGCACTTTTGCACTTTTTGACAGTGCACCGCATGCCTGCAACATAAGTGTTGACTTGCCAATACCCGGAGGCCCGCCAAGTAAAATGAGTGAGCCCTTAACCACACCGCCGCCAAGAATTCTGTCAAACTCAGCTATATCACTTGGCGTGCGTATAAAATTTTCGGACGACACTTTATCTAATGCTACAACTTTTGACGAAAAATCTGTAAGCGCGCCACGGCGGCCGACAGATGCAAGTGGAGGCACTTCTTTTTCTTCAACGAATGTGTTCCACTCACCACAATCACTACATTTGCCAAGCCACTTTGATGAGGCGTAACCGCAACTTTGACAGCGAAAAATTGTTTTTATTTTTGAAGTTTTCATTGTTTGTTTTTCCTAAACAATTGTTTTAACTACAATACGATTAAAACATGGATATTAATTTTTTGAATATAAATTGTTTCCTATGTGTCATACCGAACAAAAGTGAGGTATCTTATTGTTTCATTTTTTGAGTTTAACTTTAAATTAAGATCTCTCCTCTCTACGATTGTCGAGATGACACAAATGGAAGATGATTGCATATATGTAAGATAATATTTACACGAACAGCCGTGAACTATTTTAAATAGCGAATTGTATTTACATTTTCAAGCGTTACTAAACCGTCCTGCAACACTCCATCTAAAACTTGTAAGAAACTATTTATTTTTTCTTCACTATCTATTATTTCAATTATTATTGGCAGGTTTTCAGATAGTTCAAGCAGTTTTGCCGTGTGTATATGGCTTTTTACCCCAAAACCAATAAAACCTTTTATCGCGCTTGCCCCTGTCATACCATGTTTTTTCGCAAGCAGAATAATTTCTTCGTACAGAGGTTTGGAGTTATGCTTATCTTTTTCACTTATAAAAATTCTTAAAAGCTTCTCTGTGCTTTGTGTTTTCATAATTTTCCTTGTATTTTAAATTTTATGAATATGATGCTTTTAATTAAATTACTTCGCCCAGCAACACACCCAAGCGGAATAAAATAAACCCGGCAATAACGCTTACGAGCACATTTACAAACGCACGCATAACTTCCCCGTCGCGTATCAAACCGTTTGTTTCAAAAATAAATGTGGAAAATGTTGTAAATGCGCCGCAGAAGCCAATCATTAGAAATGTGCGAACACCTGAACCCAAAACAAATTTCTGTTCGGCAATTGTGGAAAGAAAACCGATTATAAAACAACCAAGAAGGTTTACAACTATTGTACCGTAAGGGAATGATGTGCCAAAACCTTTATAAACAACTCCGGCAAGCGTATACCTCGCAAGTGTGCCAATCGCGCCACCAATAATTAGTTCTATAAAAGTTACCATAGCGGGATTTTACATCAATTAGATAACACACGCAACCACACCTAAGTAAATATATATTTTTACTAATATTATTCGAAACCCCCTTTGGCTGACAATGAACGAGCGTTTTTTTGGAGCTTTCGGTGAGGACTGTCTGAGCCCACCACAAAGTGGCGAGGCGAGTTCCGCAGCCACCAAAAAAATACGAGTGAATAGCCACCGGGGGTGCATTTCTTTTGGTTACTTTTCTTTGGGCATACAAAGAAAAGTGATACAGGGGTGTCAGCCCGAGGCTAGACCTCACCAAGGGTGGGCAGGGGCAGAATAGCCCCGCAATTTAAAACCATATAAGTAATTATTTATCTTAACAGGTAAGTTATTCGTATCTTAAAGCGTCTATCGGGCTTAATGCCGCCGCCTTTTTGGCAGGCCATGTTCCAAAAACAACACCAACTACCGCGGAGAAAATAAACGCTAACACTATTGAACTTAGCGATACTTTTGTTGTCCAGCCGGCAAAAACAGATAGGGCTTTGGCAATACCAGAGCCAAGTAAAATTCCTATTACTCCGCCTATTATACAAACCACAACAGCCTCCAGCATAAACTGCAGCAATATGTCGCGCTCGTTTGCTCCTATGGCTTTTCTTAAACCAATTTCTTTTGTGCGTTCGGTAACAGAAACGAGCATTATGTTCATTATGCCAATGCCGCCAACAAGCAAGCTGACAAATGCCACAGAACCAAGGAGCGTTGAAAAAATATTCATTGTGGCATTAACTGTTTTTTGTATATCTGCCATATTTCTTATATCAAAAGCATCTTCCCCATTTGTTGGCAAGCGGTGAAGGCGCACAAGCAACGCGCTTATCTGGGTGCTTGCCTCATCCATTTCTTCTTGCGAAGAAATCTGCGCTTCTATGCTGTCAATATTTTCAGTACCAAAAAGCCGCTTCATTGATGTGTTTACCGGCACTACTATTTTATCATCTTCATCGCGAAAACCACTTGAGCCCTTTGTGGGCAAAATACCTATTACCTGAAAATCGGTGCGGTTTATTTTTATAAACTCACCAATTGGGTTTTCGCCATTAAAAAGGGCTTTTGCGACAGTTTGCCCTAAAATTGCCACGCGTGCCCTTTGAGTATTTTCAATTTCGCTAAAAAATCTGCCGCTTGATGGCGAAGCGCTTTTAACACTCTCGTAATCGGGGGTTACGCCTTCAACCCTTGTGTTTGCATTTTTACTTCCATAAACTGCCTGAACCCTGCCATTAGCATAAGGAACAATCTTGCTAACTGAAGGTATTGAACTTTTTATGGCAATTGCATCTTCAACCGTAAGCCGTGTAGATGCACCTGCCTCATAATTTACGCCTCCCCTGCTGTGCGATGCAGAATGAATCATAAGAAGGTTTGAGCCAAGGCTCATCATCTGTTTTTTTGTCGCCTCTTTGGCTCCGGTGCCAAGCGCAAGCATTGCAATTAACCCAGTAACACCTATTAAAATGCCAAGCATAGATAACATAGTGCGGGTTTTATTTGAATAAAGTGCCCGAGTGGCTTGTGTAAAATACTCTTTTACCCGGTATGTTTTAAGAAGTTTGTGCTTTTGAGTATTTTTTGAGTCAGTTGGTGTTATTGTTTTATATTCGGTATCTGCGACTGTATCTGGCTTTGTATCTGAAATTATTAAACCGTCTTGAAGGCGAATAACTCGTGTGGCGGCGGCGGCAAGGTCAGGTTCATGCGTTACCATTACAATAGTTATACCGGATTTATTTAACTCTTTTAAGATGTTTATTATTTCAGAAGCCGACTTTGTGTCAAGGTTACCAGTTGGCTCATCGGCGAGTATTAACTCCGGGTTATTTACAAGCGCCCTTGCTATTGCCACCCTTTGCTGTTGTCCACCTGACATTTCTTTTGGCTTATGCCACAATCTTGAGCCAAGCCCCACTTTTTCTAAAAGCTTTTTGGCAACACTATCGTCTTTTTTTTCGCCGTCAGAATAAATTAATGGCAACATAACATTTTCAACAGCGCTTAGGCGAGCTAAAAGATTGAAACTTTGAAATATAAAACCAAAAAACTTATTTCTTAAGACAGCCAGCTGGCTGTCTTGCGCTTTAGATATTTCTTTACCTAAAAGCACATAAGAACCGCTTGTAGGCCTGTCTAAAATACCAATAATGTGTAAAAGTGTTGACTTACCTGAGCCAGACGCACCCATAATAGCAACAAATTCCCCCTTTGAAATTGACAGGGAAACACCATCAAGAGCGCGTACTTGAGTATCGCCCATTTTGTAAATTTTTTTAAGATTTTTAATTTCTATTATGCTCATTGTTTTTACTTGCCAAAAATACTGCCGATGCCGCCTCTCATTTGGTTTTTTTTGCTGCCTTTTGCACCTTGAGTACTTTTTACAAAAACCTTTTGGCCTTCTTGCAACCCTTCAATTATCTCAACATTTTTGTCATCTGATATGCCCACTTTTACGCGTTGTTTATAGCTTTTATTATCACCTGAACCAACCGCCAAAACAAACTTTTCACTGCCCTTTGTTATAACTGCTTCAGACGGCAACAATAGCGCGGCATCATTTTTATCGGAAACAAGTTCCACCGTGGCGCTCATACCCGAACGGAAAGTTTGCGGTACAATAACTGGTTTTATTTTTACACCATAAACGGTTACATTGTTTATAACAGTTGCCTCATAGTCAATGTGTTCTACTACACCCGGGAACTCTTTATCGGGCATAGAGTCAAGAGTTATGCTAACTTTTGCCGCAAGTTTCACATAACGCAAATCAGTTTCATCTACATTTGCCTGCACTATAAGTTGGTCTGCCAACACCAGCACCGACTCACTTGAGGTAACACTTTGGCCAGGCTCTTTTTGCCTGGCTATAACAAAACCATCAAGCGGAGAAACTATTGGGGTTGGCTTATAAATATCTTCCCACTCTTTTAATGCTTCGGTACCATTTAAGCGCACTGTGTCTAAAAGCGCGGCACGGTCTGAACTGCTCATCCAGGCAAGCACCTGGCCTTTTGATACTTTCTGGCCCTCAACAACCAATATTTCATCTAACCGGCCGCTTATTTGTGGTTTTAGTTCCAATCTATTTCTAGGGCTTACAGAACCATTTATGCGAACCTCCGACGAAATAGGCCCTACGACAACTTCAATAATCTCTTGAGCGTTCTCTTTGTCCTTTGGCTTTAAAAACAAAAATAAAGTAAATACCAGCGCTAATGATACAAGAGCAATTAAAGCTATTCTGATTTTTTTCACTTTCTACTCTCCTAATATATTTATCCAGCGCCCTTGCGCAATTGCGGCTTGTGTTTTTGAGCTAAGCAGCGTCTTTTGCGCAGTTATAAAATCGTTTTCAACTGTGTACCAGTCCTGATAAGTTGCCAAGCCGTTAATATACTTTGCAGTTATAATTTTTGATTGCTCTTGCGATGCCTCTAAATACTTTTGGCGCACAAGCAACTCTTCTTGCGCGGCTTGGTAAGTTTCTTTTGCTGAAAGCAGGTTTGTAAGCTTTTCCTGCTCTACTTTACGCAAATTTTCTTGGGCAATTTTAATATCTTTTGCCACTATATAAATATCATTTATACTGGAACCGCCGCTAAAAAACTCATACGAGATATTTAACGAAGAACTCAACTTGCCATTTTCTGGAGGCCAAATTGAATCACTTTTTGAGTAACCACTCTGCAGAGTTAACTTTGGCAAAAACTTGCTTTTGTAATATATTTCCTGCTCTTTTGTTTTTTTGTATTCAAATTGTGCATTTATATACTCAGGTGTTTGGTGTGCCAAATCAAGAAGATTATCTTGTAATTTTATATCTTTATTAAGCAAAAACTCGCCTTGTACATCAACCATACTGTCAAATTTTTCTACCGGCATACCCAACACCGCATAAAGCTCTGCTGTTACAACATTAATTTGCCTTAACGCTTGGGCGGCATCTATTTGTGCTTTTAACTTATCGGCCTCAACACGCAGCAAAGAACCCTTATCTTCTGTTCCGGCAGAGTACTTAATTTTTACAATTTCATAGTTTTTATCTCTTCGTTCTTTAATACTTTGTGCTAACTTATTATTCTTCGAAGCTGCCAGCAAATTTACAAATGCCTCGCGCAAAGAATACAAAACATCTGACACGCTTCTTTTTTGATTTTGTTGAGCCAAAAGTAAATTCACTTTGCCAATTCTTAATTGTGCAAGGTCACCAAATCCATTAAACAGCGACAATTGGCCTGATAGGCCCCAGCTGTACGAATCTGACACAGGAGAATTGTCAGGTTGGCTTTTGCCTGCCGAGGCAGACGCGGAAAGCGACGGCAAAAAAGATGAATATGTTTTATTATATTCAAGAGCGGCTTTGTTAACTGTTTGCTCAGCCGATATAAGCGATGGGTTTTGCGCCTTTGCCAAATTTACGGCCGCATCCCAGCTTAACGGCTCAGATGCAAAACAAACATTTGATAAGAACAAAACACAAATTAAAACTGCTGAAATTTTTTTCAATTAATCCCCACTTAAGAACTATGTTAATTCAAAAACATATAGCAGCTATCCCACATTACAACCACCAAAAAACAACCCGTTTACCTATTATTTTCGGTTAATGGGGGGATATACTTTTTGATTCATCTTTTTTGCTATCGTCCATATTGTTCTTCATATCTTTGTGATCTTTGCCATCGTCCATACCTTGTTCTTGCATAGGTGGTGGCGGCATATCTTCCATTGCTTCATCTTTTCCATCCTCATCCATCTTGCCTTTCATTTTTTTAAATTCTTTTTTCATTTTTTCGCACATCTTGCCAAATTGATCAGGTGTAAGTGTCTTTTTTACATCTAAAATTCCTTGTGTTCTTGAATCTATCTTTTTTGCTTCAATACTCTTTAAATCACCTGTAAGTTTTTCTACCGCTACCATATCGGTGTTTGATTTATCCAACTCAATGCGTAATGCCTCTTGAGCTTCTTTCATTGACTTATTCAACTGCTTCATCTGCTCCATTTGTGTTTTACGGTGTGCTTTCATCTGCTCTGACTGTGCTGGTGTTAAATTTAAATCTTTTACCATTTTATCATGCATGGTTTGCTTGTGGTCTTTAAAATTACCTTTAACTGAACTTTCGCCATATTTGCCTTTGGCTTCACTTGAAAACCCAAATGATGGAACAGACATCAATACCGCAGCCATTAAAGCTACAACAACTAAACCTTTTACTTTCATGAACATTCTCCTTTTGATTTTTCATTTTCCCACCCAAGGGGGTTAAACTCAGGATGACCCTTTTCTTGCAACCTTAGACAACCGCTACAATAAATAAGTTTCTACCGCTGTTCCAAAGTTTAAACTCTCAGAGGTATTTGCTTGTAAACTTTCTCCGTAAATAGTTTCAGTTAGATAATTAATATGCTCGTCAGAAATGTTTTCTACTTTTTTATTTGGTGTGTACATTAAAATCAAAGCAATCATAAACAAACCACACATTGAGGCAACACCTCTCCAGCCGCGCAAGAAACTAAAAACAGAAAACACGCTATGCCGCTTAGAACTTTCAACATATACCGCACTGCGAACCTTTGCCTGCAAATAAGATGGCACTTGCACGCGCGCTTGCACCCTCAATGGGTTAATAACATTTGAAAACAACTTCTCCTTATACGCATTACACTGCGCACAAGCTAAGAGATGTTCGTTTAAATCAGCTGAATCATTTGCCTTGATGCACCCATCCGCATAATCGGTTAGTAGAAGTTCTTTAATTTTTTTACAATTCATTTTATTCCTCCAAAGCGCTGTTTGCAACCATTAGCGCCTCTCTTGCGCGCCTTATGCGCGTGCGAACAGTGTTTATATTTACGCCAACAGCCTTTGATATTTCTTCATAACTAAGGCCTTCCAGCTCCCGCAAAACTATGCACACCTTTTGCTCTTGCGGTAAACTTTTTAATAATTTATTTACCTTTTGGCTGGCAAAACTTTTATTTATTTCGTCATCGGGTGTATCTCTATACTCTACAACACTTTGAGCAATTGTATCGTCTAACTCTACTTCTTTTTTTCTCCCGCGCGATTTTTTTTTCAAATAATTAAGCGTGGTGTTTACAGTTACTCTGTAAAGCCAGGTTTTTATGGAAGATAAACCGCTAAATGTATGCACTTTTTTAAGTACCGTTATAAAAACCTCTTGCGTAAGCTCTTCGGCATCGGTTGCGTTTGCGGCAATCCTAAGGGCAACATTGTAAACAAAGCCGGCAAACTCCTTATAAAGCTCATCAAAAGATAATGGCTGTTTTTGTGATGTGTTTGATAGTTCGTTACTCAAAAGCATCTCCATGGTGACCATTTAGACATAAACGCATTTAAAAAAGTTTCACATTCTATTATTAAACCCGCATTTTGCAATAGATTTACACGGTGTTGGATACGAAGGGAAGAACCGAGGTGAAAAACTTTGCTACTTATTTTCTTAAAGGTAAACATGCACCGTATTTTCTTTAAGGTTAAGCATTTGTTCAAAAACTTTTTTATTTATAAGCGCGCCGCCTGCACGGTATGAGTTTTGCGTATAACCGGCTATTGGAACTTCTTTGGCATTTATGGTTATTTTATAAGGTGAAGTGGTTTTTTTTGTTATGTGATATTTATAAGTAACACCCTTGCCATTTTGGCACATATAAAACTCAAAACCATTAAGCTTTTTAGGCATTACCGGGTCAATTAAAATATTTTCATACGAACTGCGAATACCTATAAAGTTTGATATAAGCTGGTTTAAATAAATTCCGGGCCCGCTTGAATAAATACGCCAGCCGCCTTTAATACCAACTTTTAGTTTTTTAATATCGTCAAACTTTTTAACAGCTTCATATCTGTCTGCAAATGCCGCATCGGAGCTTGAAAAATACGCGTTGTTCTGCCGCGGCAAAGATGTTTTAAAAACTTTTTGCAATGTAATTGGGCAAATTGTAAGCAGTCCTGTATATGCCTCATCGGCTTTGCCAAGTGCACACATTGCTTCAATATAGCGAATGTGGGCGTGAACATACTGCATACCTATTTCGCGGCCAAAGTTTGATGCGCTTTCGGCGCGTTTAAAGTAAACCTCAACACCGCCTTTATAAGGTATTGGCCTATTAACAAGCCGCACACCGTCGGGAAATAAAAGATGTTTTTTTACAATTTCGTGGTGAGCTTTTGCCTGAGCAGGGGTGAACATATTGCTTGTCATTCCCCTTGTCATTGGCAACAAACGGTAATGCACACCGGTTTTATTATCTTTTGGGTGAAGCATATACTGCGGAGTTTTACCTTTAAAGAAAACAAGCCCTGCCACAACTCCGTCTTTAACCAAATACTTATTAAAATCAGTTTTAATTTTTGCGCAAAAATTATTCAGCTCATTGGCAAGTTTTGCATTAGCTATTTTTCTGTTCACTTTTTCATAACGCAAAAGTGTTTGATAACAAAGCTCAACCGTCCAACTGCTAACCATGTGCTCGCGCATATCTGCTTCGGCCGGCTGGAGTGTATCTTCCCAATCGCCATGGCCGTAATGATATAAAGCGGTGCCATTTACACAACCTGCTTTTATTACCGCAATTTCCCGCGCAATATGCTCGGTAATAGTTTCTACTTTAGAAATTGGCGCACAAGTTTTATCATCAACAAAGCAAACCTTTTCATTTAAAATTGAAAAGTCATTTGTAGCTTCAATATACTCGCACAAAGCTTTCAGCGGCCACATAATAATATCGCCGTGGCTGTCGCATGAGCGAATTTTACCGTATCGGTCATACATAAACCACTGCGGCCAATCGCCGCTTTTAATAAACTGGTTTTCAAAAACCATTTTTATTGTTTCGCGTTGTTCTTTGTAGTTTTGTGTTGCACATAAAAACTCGGTGGGGCCTTGGCAAACATCACGCAAACCCCATGCCGCACCGCTGTATTGCTCCAACCCGTGTGGGCTTGTAAAATGTATCATTGCATTGTGAACATACCAGGGAATTATGTCGTTAAGTTTTGAAACTCCTTCGTCTTTGTGCTTAAGCGTTATACCTTTTTGTAAATTACTCCAGAAAACGTCTGCCGATTTTTTTGCAGCTTCATAATTCTCAATTGATGAGGAATAATTTTTAACAAGTAAGTCGGCTTTCTTTGCCGATTGCACATTACCGGTAATTGTAATTGAAAAATTTTTAACTGATTTTGTGCTAAACGCAACAAACGCGCCATTGCGCCTAACACCGTCTGAATAAAGCAGCTCATCACCGCCAACATTAGCAACTGCCTTTTTATCTTTTGAAACAATAAAAAACTTCGTTTGAGGGTAATATTCATACAACAACCCAGATTTTGCAGGCACACATTCAACGCAGACGCCCTCTTTATTTATAACTATGCTACCGCTATGTTCAAGGTCGTTGTTGCCAAGCACCACTCCGTGCGTAACAAGGAATTCTTTTGCCACGCTGGATTCAATTTCAAGAAAGCACGCCGGGTTATCAATTGATGCCCATGCTTTTACAATTATTGTTTCGCCTTTAGCATTTTTGTAAATCCAGCGTGAATTATTCAGCCCAACTTCAAAAAGCGAAGGCACGCCAAGCAGTTCGTAACACTCATTAGTTTTTACAAAAACCCTCTGACCGCACGAACGGTGCAGGTTTAATGCGTTGCGCTGGAAAGAGAGAACCTTATTAAAATTGGTGTTGCCAATCATTACATGCGAGTTAAATACACCGTACATCCACGAAGTTGTTGCAAGTGTATCGTCACTTGGCATAATACTGCTGCCAGAACGCATAATGTGCCCATGGGGCCGCTCGGTAACAAGTTCTTTTGATTTAAGCACAACATGCGTATTATTATCGCAGAAAAATGACTGACCTTTTTCTTCGTGGCGGTGCTTTGAACCAACATATTTTGTAATTTCAGCTGGTGTAAGGTTTACTGATTTAAATAATGGTGAGGTTGAAAAAACAGATGCAGAACCTGAAATTTCTTTTAACGCAACAACTTTACTTCTAATTATTTTTTTATAAAGTGCTTGTGCTTTTAAGGCAAATGAAAGGTCTTTTATGTTATTTGCTTTTGCGTGATTGTCCTGATACACGGTGAAAAAAACTTGCTTGAGTGATTTGCCCGGGGCAAGTGTTATTTTTTTACTTTGAAGTGTTGGCAATGCAAATTCATACTGCATTCTTTGGTTTGGAAGTTTTTCTTTGGTGAGTGCTACTGGCACACCTGTTTCTTTATATGAAAGTCCGAAAAATTGAAAACCATCGGTAAGGTAACCGACCGCACCATTAAGGCAACCATTTAACACCCATGGAAAACCCTTATCCTGCTTTTGCCCCTGACGGCTTGCCATAACAAAACCAAATTTTGGGTGTTTAAGAGGTTCGTGGTCAATATATTGGCTTGTGTATGATTCGTTACTACGCACCATACCAAAAGAACCGAGACCAAGGTCTTGTGCAAAAACCACATCAACTGTTAATGCTTTTGAGCTGGTATTTTTTACATCAACTGTCCAAAACCATAAATCATCATTTTCGGCTAAATTAAGTTTGCAAGAATATTGCAGGCCAAAGCTTTCGCCTTGCCAGAGGGCACTTTTGCTTTTTTCAGATACAGAAAATTTGGAGTTAGAAAGAGGGCCGGTTAACGGGACATAACTTATTTTACTGCCCAAAACTCTAAGGTAAATATTCCCAAGCGAGCTTTCAAGCGGGCTCGCCATAAGCTGGTTTATTAGTATATTTTCTTTGGTAATTGAAAAAATACTGCCATTTTGCAAAAAAGAAATATTTAAACCATTTTTATTTGTAAGTTGGGCGGCAACAACACCGTTTTTGTCTGTAAAATTAATAACTTCCTTAGCCATATTAGAAAAACCCTCCGAATAGTGTGTAACGATTGGTGCATTTTACTATGTTCAAGACGACATAGTCAATTTGAAAAACCCCGAATCTGCGTAAAATATAAAATCATTTTTTATTCGCATTTATAAGGTAGGATGGACTGACATAGATTTGTTTTATTACATTTTACTTTATTAAGTATTGTGTCCCCGGAATATTATAAACGGATTATTTGCTTCGTGGATTTCAAATTCTTTTGCTTTTGCTTCAATTTTCATCTTTTTTGATCATGGGCAGTTGAATTCGGTTTTAATCTAAGCATAAATGTGGATATTACCATAAAAACACCAACAATAAAATCGATAAAGCTCCAAATTTCACGGTTGAGATGAATAGCAATAAACGGATTGAAAAGCACAGAGAGAAATCCAAAAATCCAAACCCATTTCTCTTTTTGTGCCTCATGCGCTACCCAAGCAACATATGCTGAACTTGCGCACACAACAAATCGTAAGAGTGTAAAAAATCCATAGAGCCAGCCATCAAATAATGCAAGAAATAAGAAAGTAGCACTAATAATCACGGCAATGTTTTTCTTTTTATTTATTTCCATAATTTTTATATCCTAAAAAAATGACCAGAAAATGAAAAATAAGAGAAGAATATAAAACCAATTTTTTTTGAAAAAAGATACTATGTCTTTATTTTTCATTGCTTGAACAAACGAGCTAATCACGAAGAAAGTCATACCGCCCAAAGCTAGTACCTTTATGACCAGCCAAATGCCGCCCCATACACTGCTAAAAGAAACATTAAAACCAAAGAGATAGATAATCCCAAAAATTATCAATGTAATAATTGATAGCGCCAATAAAAATATAAAGAAATAATTAGCAAGAATGATTGCTAAAGGGGTTCCTATAAATAGAGCAACCAATCCCAAAATTATTGATCCTTTTGAAAATAATGAAATTGCCAACCCTATCATTGATAAACCCGCAAAAGCAGTAAACAAAAATTGTAAAATAGTAAATGAAATATAGAGAAATCCACCACCAAGGACTAAACCACCTGTACCTAATCCCTTAAAAACTTTCTTAAGGAAATTTTCTTTTTTTGGTGCTACCGCTTGAAACTCGTTACCTGAAATCAATTCGTTTTCGCTTTTAATATCATCTAAATCATTATCATACTCTTCGCTTTCTAACAAATTATCATCGTTGCTTTCTTCACTAATTGTTTTGATAATCTGATTCTGACCACAATTTTTGCAGAATTTGTCACCTTGCTCTATTTTTTCGCCACAATTATTACAATTCATATAGTCTTCTCCTTTGCAATTAGACTTTATATTCATTTCCATGTTATTATAGCATGTATTCGTATTTCATTATTCCCTAATTCTTTAAGAAGATAAACCCTTGATATACTCCCTCTCTTAAATTTTAAAGAACTATATGAATCCGGATCGAAAATATTAATATAAACAACAAGAAATGTATTGTAAGGATATTTTTTTGCACATTTTTTATCAATCAGTTCTTGCAAGTGATGCAGATTAGCTTGATCATCAAAAGTAAATTGTCTTTCTTCAACATCTTCCATGTATTCTTTTTTAATTCTCCTCTGTTCGAACTTGCCAGTTTTTGGATTTAACTCAACTCCATGTTCCTGAGTTACTTCAATATCAAAAAGCCATTTCTTATCAATCCCGAAGACTTTAAAATCTGGACGGGATTTACCGTTGTTGTCATTATATCTTTCAGCGTACACTATTTTCTTTTCATTTGATTCGTTATATGCCATTGCAAATTTGCCTAAGACCCATTGTTCATTAAAGGCATTGTTACGCTGTATAATAAACTTTTTTGGATCTTGCTGGTTTTTCTTTTCAGCTTCTTGCAATAGTGTTTCTACAGTTTCCATTGTTTCGCCTTTAAGTCTTCCTTCTCTATGAATTCAGGGGACACAATATTTAATTACTATCTTTTTTCTTTGAACCGAGTTCTTTCTGAAATTCCTAAATTTAAATTCTAATACCCAAGTTTTCTTATTTTTTCTTCGCTAAAACCAAAGTAATGCGCAATTTCATGAACAACGGTTATTATTATTTGTTTTTCAATTTCATCTTGATTTGAATAATAACTTTCAAAACTATTTTTATAAAGTTCAATTCTTGTCGGTTCAAGCTGAAAGTTAACAAACCGCCCGTAAGGCACTCCAATAAATACCCCAAATAGCGTGCCGCCTTTGTATATCTCTTTTAACGACAGCGGAACTTCTTCGCGAGGAATAATGGATATCTCATTTTTCTCAAGGATTTCCTTGAACTCTGAGGGAAGGTTCTTTATAGCTTTAGTGATGATGGATTGGAATTCTTTTAGGGTCATATAATTGTCGTCTGCATTTCCATGTTAGTCATCCTTCGCTCTTTGAGCTATTGGGTGTTATGAATATACCAAAGGACAACGCATTTAACAAATAAAACCGTCGCTCAACTATAAATTACACAATTTGTTTCCCATATAATATATTTTATCATATTCCACCATGCCGTGTATTCAGGCAGGATTAACTTGACATTACAACTACACAGGTGTATAATTACACTGAGGTTTAATAATAATATGACCAGGCCATCGCAAAATATAGATAAGAAACTGATTGCCGCAGGCAAGGAGCTCATTCCCCTTATGGGCATCTCCGGCCTTAAAATCAGAGAAGTTACAAAAAAAGCCGGCGCAAACCTTGGTATGTTCAACTATCATTTTGGCACCAAAGAGAAGTACATTGAAGTGCTGATGATTGATGTGTATAGCAAGTTTCTAAGCGACTTTAAACTTGATTCTGAAAAAGGTAGCACTTCGCAGGAATGTCTGCGCAATACTTTGATAGGGGCAGCCCACTTCATACGCCAAAACAGGACGCTCATAGCCGCACTTTTTGAGGAAATTTTAAAAGGCAATATCAGGATAGTTGAGTTCGCCAGAAAAAATATGACAAAACATATAAACATCCTGCTAAAACTTATAAAGCAGTGTCAGAAAGACGGTTATCTGATTAAAACATCCATCTTCGTTATAGCACCAATACTTATAGGCGCCGTAGCACTGCCAAGCATAGCCATCAGGGTGCTTGAAAAGAACTATCAGAAAACAGTCCTCGGCACTTTAATTCCTTTGTTAAAAAATACGGCTATTTCCGACAAAAGAATAACCGAGAGAATAGATTATGCCCTTAAAGGCCTTCAGGGGGAGAGAAAAAAATGATCAAAAAGAATATCTGGATAATTGCCGCGCTGCTGATATTTATTGTTTACGGATACGCAGAAGCAGCCGCTCTTTCGCTGTCAGATGTTGAAAGCTCCGCACTTGAGTATTCCCCACGCCTAAAAGCCATTATATTTGAACAAAAAGCATATACAGAGCGCGCCTCAACCCAAAAAACCCAGCTGTACCCAAAATTGATGTTGGACGGTTCTTATAAATATGTAACGAATGTGCAGGAAATAGTTATTCCCATAGCGGGAGCTAAAACAATCAAGTTAGGCGACAATTCTAATTACTCCATAGGGCCGTTACTCAGCTGGACCGCATGGGATTTTGGAGGCATTGATAATACATACAAAAGCGCCTCCGCTGCGGCAGAAGTAAAGAAAAACGAGGCCGAAGCAGCCAGACGAGCGATACTGCTTAGCGCAAGGGCTGCATATTTTCAGGTTGCCCTGGCTGGAGAACAGATAACGCTTTTCTCCGACGCTCTGAAACTTGCAAACACCCAGTACGAGGACATTAAACTCAATGTGCGCGCCGGCACAAAGAGCTTAGCCGATAATCTTAAAGCTCATGAGGAAGTTATTGGCAGGATGAAACAACTCAGGCAGGCGCAGGCCGATATGTCTTATGCTTTAAGTGAGCTTTCAGCAGTTATCGGAAAAAATTACACCGGCGTTGAGCTTGAGGGTATTGATTCAATGCTTGCTAAGTTTGAGCCGTTTTCTATATCTAAACTAAACGAGAACCACCCCTCTATCCTTGTTTTCCGTAACTCGGCAGAGTCGTTGGAATACTCAAAACGTGCGGCCAGTGCGCTCAGGTGGCCGAAATTTCAGCTGTCCGCAAAATCTTCACTGGATTATCCAAACGGCACCGTACTTGAAAACTTTAACCAGAACACATTTAATGCATCCTTAAGCATGCCGCTCTATGAAACAGGTGCCTCAAAAAACCGGATCAACGAAAACGAAGATATAAAACAAGCAAATTTGAGCCGCGCCGGGCAGGCACTCGCCGACTTAAGGCGCGATTGGGGCAAAACAGCAAGCCAGCTTTCAAATCTCCGGGAACAAAATGCCTTTAATGATATCTCAGTTTCGGAAACAGAACAACTCGCAACGATAATTTACAAATCATATAAGACAGGGGCACTTTCATATATTGAGGTTGAAAATGCAAATTTCAAAGCGCTTGAAGCTAAAATACAGGCAGCTAAAACAAAGGTGCAGATACTAATAAACCTGGCGGTGCTCGCCGGGATGAGTGAATAAAATTCTGGAGGTATTTTGTGAAAAAGAAAGTGATTATAATCTTCGCAATAGTTATTGCCTTGTCAGCGGTGCTGTATTTTACGCTGGTTAAGCATAGCGGTTTCATGTATGCAGGAACCGTAGAGGCAACCGAGGTGGACCTTTCTTCAAGGATTAGCGGTGTAATAGGGTCAATAGGCGTGCAGGAAGGCGATAAAGTTAAAGAAGGGCAGACATTAGCAAAACTTTCCATAGAAGATATTGAAATTGCAGCGGCGGCGGCTGAACGCGATTATAAACGCGCAGTTGAACTGCTTAACGCGGGCTCAATGAATCAAGAAACATTTGACAGGGTAAAATTTAAGCGTGACGACCTTGCAGTACGGCTCGGTTGGAGCACAATAAAATCACCAATAGACGGCACAGTAATAACCAAATACCATGAACCGGGTGAGATGGTAAACCCGGGAACAAAACTGGTGACACTCGCGGATTTAAAGAGGCCGTGGGTTTATGTTTATGTTCCTCAACCCATGCTTTCAAAGATAATCGTAGGTATGGGTGTTATAGGGTACTCACTTGAATCGGGCACGATGACATTTGCAGGCACCGTCGTGCATATCAACGAGGAAGCGGAATTTACACCTAAAAATGTTCAGACCCGCAAGGAAAGAACCCGCCTCGTTTTCGGCGTTAAGATACTTTTCCAAAACGACGATGAATTTCTAAAACCCGGTATGAGCGTTGAAGTACCACTCCCTGAAAAATGAAACTTTTTAACCCCAACTTTGCATTAGATTTAAGAACCGAGGCGAAAGAGACGGAGGCATTTTCGACGCAAAATTCGCAGCGAATGGTAATTCCATTTGCAAGGTTTTTGCGGAAGAAAATGCCCCGTATCTTTCGACGAATTCCAAATTCTAATGCAAATTTGGGGTTAAATATAGGCATAGATATTGTCAATCTTTCACGGAGTTTTGGTAAAGTCAGGGCGCTTGACGGAATAACTGTCCGCGCCGAAACCGGGGCGCTCAACGGTTTCATAGGGCCGGACGGCGCAGGTAAAACTACCCTTTTTAGAATTCTGGCCGGCTTACTGCACTCAGACAGCGGAAGTATCCGGTTCACAAAGGATTCCAAAGATATAGATTTTGATGAAATACGCCCATCGCTTGCGTATATGCCTTCCAAACAAAGCCTTTACCCCGACTTATCCATAGACGAACATCTCATTTTTTTCAGAGACCTTTACGGACTCAAACAGGACGATTTCAACAAGAGGTCTGCCAAACTGCTAAATATAACCAGGCTTGATAAATTCAGGGAGCGGAAAGTAGGCGAGCTATCGGGCGGAATGTATAAAAAGGTAGGGCTGATGTGCGCGATGCTGCAGTCGCCTTCCATCATGCTCCTTGATGAACCTACAAACGGAGTGGACCCTATCAGCCGCAGGGAGTTTTGGGATCTGCTGCACATCTTGGCTGAACAAAGGGTGCTGATACTAATCTCTACAGCATACATGGATGAGGCGGAACGATGCCAGTTTGTTCACCTTATGGATGCAGGAAAAATTATGATGAGCGGCAGGCCGAATGAACTGCTCAAACGTGAACACGCAAAAAACTTTGATGAAATATTCGTTAAGATGGCAATGAGATGAACGGAAAAGCTATGAATGCGGTTGAATTAAATAAACTTACCGTTAAATTCGGCGATTTTGCGGCCGTTAAAGACCTCACGCTTAGCGTAGAAAAAGGTGAGATTTTCGGCTTTCTCGGCGCAAACGGCGCCGGCAAAACAACCGCTATACGCGTTATGTGCGGCCTGCTTCTGCCCACAAGCGGCGATGTGCGCATTGCAGGCCTTGATTTTTCGCGTGGTAAAAATGCCATAAAGCGCAAAGTTGGGTATATGTCCCAAAAGTTCACACTATACGACGACCTGACGGTACTTGAAAACCTCAACTTTAAAGCAAGCATGAGGAAAATCCCGGATGAAACCGCAAAGCAACGCTTTGAACAGATTTTTGATTTCATCGGTTTTAACTCCGGGCAAAATACAATGGTCAGGGAGTTGGCATCCGGAGTAAAACAACAGGTTTCACTCGCCGCTACGCTTGTGCACAACCCCGAGATACTCTTTCTTGACGAACCAACCTCGGGCGTTTCCCCAGCAATGAGGGCTAAATTCTGGTTGTTAATCCGAAAACTTGCCGCTGAAGGCAAAACCGTTTTTGTTACAACCCATTATATGGATGAGGCCGAAGAGTGCGACAGGATAGCTCTAATGAGAGCCGGAAAACTCATAGCTCTAAGAAGCCCACAACAACTAAAAGATGAAACTTATCCTTCTGGTATGCCACTATCTGGTAAAAAACCGACACTTGAGGATGTTTTTATCAAACTCGTAGAAGGTGATGAAAGATGAAACTCTCAAGAATGCTGGCAATGGCAAAAAAAGAAGTTATGCATATTCTGCGTGACCCGTTCACAATTATTATGTCTATAGGTTTTCCCATAATACTTGTTATTTATTTTGGTTTCGCGATAGATTTTGATTTCAGGGGTGTAAAGCTCGCGGTTTACGACTCTGACAACACGCGCCAGTCAAGGGAACTCGCAAATGTCTTTTTTTCATCAGGGTATTTCAAGCTTGAAAAAGGTATGTATCCAGAGAAAATGACGAAAGAGATTGAGTTGGAAAAAGATTTTGGCACAATAATTATACCGCCGGGTTTTGGCAGAAAAATAGCTTCCAGGAAAGAGTCCGCCGTACAGATATTAGTTGATGGAACGGATAACCAGAAAACCAGTATCGTCGGCAGATATATCGGCTCCATGCAAAAAGCAGTTGCCTCCCGCTTCAGTGATGCCGCACCTCAATCTCCGGTAGATATACGCGTCAGGTACCTTTATAACCCTGAACTCAACACGCAGTGGTTCATTGTACCAGGCCTTATCGTTGTGGTCATAGGCCTGCTTGGGATATTTATGACCGCTCTTACGGTATCTAAGGAATGGGAGAACGGCTCTATGGAACTTTTGCTTTCCACACCGGTAAAACCCTTGGAAATAATACTGGGTAAGATAATTCCTTATGTGGCGATTAGTTTAGCAGGGTCGTCGCTTGTTTATTTGATAGCACGATTGGTTTTCGGTGTCCCGTTCGTGGGCAGCCACTTCCTGCTGATTTGCGCGGTGCTGATATATATTGTTGCCTCTCTTGCGCAGGGCATTTTGATTTCTGTAACTTTGCGCCAGCAAAACAAAGCAACACAAGCCGCACTAATTTTGGGAATTCTACCTTCACTTCTTTTATCGGGACTGATATTTCCGATAGAAAGTATGCCTATGTTTTTCCGCGGCGTTGCATCTATACTGCCTGCCCGGTGGTTTATGATAATTATCAGGGGATTGTTTCTTAAGGGCTCCACATTTACAGAACTATCGCTGCCATTTTCTATGCTGGTACTGCTGAGTTTAATACCTATAATAATTGCATCAAAAAAATTCAAAAGGGACCTTGAACAATGAAAAGGGTATTGCTGGGATTTATTAAGAAAGAATTCGCCCAGACACTCAGGGATCCGGTTATGCGGGTTTTTATTTTTGTAGCGCCGATAATACAAATGTGCGTTTTCGGTTTTGCAATAAATACAGATTTTAGGAATATCAATTTTGCCGTAATTGCAAGCCCCGCCGACTATACAGCAAGGCAACTATCTGAGAAAATTTTCGCCACAGGCTGGTTTAACAAAATAGAGTCCGTCAATGGCGACCCTATGGCAATACTGCAAAACGGTAAGGCGGATGCTGTACTGGTTATGCCTGTAGAGGGTATAGACAAAGGGATAGCAAGAGGCGGGGCAAGCATGCAGCTGCTTGTAGATGCTCAAAATGCAACAAAGGCACGAATAGTTGACGCCTATATACAATCCATCGCCGCAAAGTTTTTCACCGATAAATATGGAATTGCCGACACCGGTGGCAAAGTCAGGTTTGATGTCAGGGTTCTTTACAACCCGGCACTTGAAACATCGTTTTTTATGATTCCAGCCATTATAGCCCTGATTATGTGCCTTGTAACCATAATGCTTACGAGCATGTCAATAGCGCGAGAGAAAGAACTCGGCACCTTTGAAAGCATCATTGCTTCACCATTGAGCAATCTTGAAATAATACTGGGCAAAACTGTACCATTTACTATCATTGGGCTTGCTGACGCGGCGTTTATAATGACCGCCGGAATGCTTATTTTCGGCGTACCTGTCAGAGGCTCTTTCATTCTTTTGCTGCTTGCTGCGCTTATCTTCGTTTGCGCTACAGTCAGCATAGGCACGCTGATATCTACAATAGCCAAAAATCAGCAACAGGCAATGATGGGGACATTTATGTTCCTCTTCCCCGCTATGATGATGTCGGGCCTTTTCTTTCCGATTGAAAATATGCCGATATTCATCAGGTGGGTGGCATACATAGATCCTTTTAAGTATTACATAAACCTGATAAGGAATGTTATGCTCAAGGGCAACATACCGGAACTTTACTGGACGAATATTGCGGTCCTATTTTTAATGACCGTCACTACAGTTTTAATTGCAGCCCGCCGCTTCCGCCAGACATTAAATTAACCCGGATTTTGCAACCAAATAAATATCCCAAGGCCATCCACAGTGGGATTGTCTTGGGATATTTATTCAGGCTATCCGGCAAGCTATAGGAACCCAGCAACTATTGAATATACAATTCCCGCTACAACCTCTGTTACATTGTTATTTTATATCGCATGCCTGTACCTTCTTATTAGTTTTATCACTTCAAACATTATCACACTTATCATGCCGGCAGCGAAACACAATGCAAAGTCAATATTGTGGAGCGTGCCAAATTTAAACAGGCTCTTTAATAATGGAACTTCAATACTTAGGAACATAAAAATAACCGCGCCCGTGCTTATCCATAACAATGCTGTATTCTTTTGCCGCAAAATACTTGGCAATGCAAGAACCCATGACCTATTGCATACAATCAACCCAAGATTTCCTACAATCAGCGTTGTAAATGCAAGTGCTCTTGCCGTTTCAACACTTTCTCCAAATTTTTGTGATAAAACAAAAACACCTGCAACAATTAGAAGCAAAACTGTTCCCTGCAATAAACTATATAAAACTGTTGAAAGCGAAAAAAGCGGCTCCTTGATACTTCTCGGCGGGCGCGACATAACGCCTTTTTCTTCTTTTTCGGATTCAAACACTAACGAACATGACGGGTCAATTATCAGTTCAAGAAAAACTACATGGATAGGAAAAAGTATCAAAGGCCATTTAAATATTACCGCGAACAAGCTTAACCCCGCGATAGGGATATGTATTGCAAGTATGTAAGAAATTGCTTTTTTTAAGTTATCAAATATCCGCCTGCCCATACGCACAGCCGCAACTATGGACATAAAATCATCGTCTAATAAAACAAGCGATGAAGATTCCCTTGCCACATCGGTACCTCTGGCGCCCATGGCTATACCTATATTTGCCGACTTAAGAGCTGGAGCATCATTAACACCGTCGCCTGTCATAGCAACTATTTCACCTATTTTTTTTAGTGCGTTTACAATACGAAGTTTTTGTTCCGGCACAACGCGGGCAAATATATTCGTATTCTTTACCCTTATCTCAAGCTCGCTGTCATTCATGGAATCAAGTTCAGGCCCTGTAATAATATCTGAAATATTCTTAAGCCCAATTTGAATAGCAATATTTTTTGCAGTACCCGGGTAATCACCTGTTATCATTACTACACGCACACCTGCCTGATAGCATTCTTCTATTGCTGAAGGAACCTGTTCGCGTATTGGGTCTGCAAGGCCGATAAGCCCTTCAAAACTAAACTCAAAATCGTGCTGTTTTTCTGGAAGAATTGCCGGCTTAAACACAGCTTTTGCTACACCTAAAACCCTTAATCCCTCGTCAGCCATTTTTTCTATTGATATTTTAAGCTTATCCATTGCCTGCTTATCTAAATGGCACAAATCCGCTATCGCCTCAGGCGCGCCTTTCGCGGCTACAACATAATCTTCACTTCCCTGCCGTTTCCATACACGAGACATTGCAAGTAGTTTTTTTGACAATGGATACTCATGTACCATTTCCCAATCGTAATGCACATGCTCTGTATTTTTAAGGCATATTTCGCTTAAATTCCTGATTGCTTTTTCCATGGGGTCATATGGGTCGGTCTGGCTCGCAAGTGTTCCATATTCAACAATCTCATGGCAGTTCTCGTGCAGATTTTCTTTGCCAATAAAGCTTGTATCGTAAAGTATATTATTGGCACAAAGTTTTTGAACTTTCATTTTGTTTACCGTAAGCGTTCCTGTTTTATCTACGCAGAGAACGGTTGCGGCGCCAAGCGTTTCAACCGCAGGTATCCTTCTGGTGAGTACTCTTTTCTGAGATATACGCCATGCGCCCAACGAAAGGAATACCGTAAGCACTACAGGAAACTCTTCAGGTATCATAGCCATTGCAAGCGTAAGCCCCGCTAAAAACCCGCCAAGCCAGTCGGCCCTTGTAAAACCATAAACCGTAATAACTATTAAACAAAGAATTCCAGCCGATATTCCAACTACCTTTACTGTCCGCGATACATCTTTTTTAAGCAGGGTTTCTTCCTCTTCTATTGATTGAAGCGATTTGCCTATTTTACCCATTTGGGCATGAATGCCCGTAGCATAAACTTTAGCAATTCCCTGCCCTGCAACAAGCAATGTGCCTGAAAACACATACGGTTGGTTGTCTCCACCGGGCTTTATTTTGTCTTGTTTAATTTGGCTATTTTCAGCAGGATATTTTGAAACAGGCACCGACTCTCCAGTTAAAAGCGATTCATCAACCGAGAGGTTTAATGCTTCCAGTATAAGCGCATCGGCAGGAACCCTGTCGCCTTCTGAAAGTATTATTATGTCCCCACGCACAACTTCCCTGCCGGGTATTTTTAATTTTTGACCGTCACGGATAACAGATGCCCTTGGGCTTGATAAATCACGCAGTGCCTCTAGTGCCCTCTCGGTTTTTCGTTCCTGATAAAAAGTTATACCCATAATTACAAAAACAAAACCAAGAAGTATCAGCGCTTCTTGCACATCACCCAATATTAAATAAATAGTGCCGCAGGCAACTAAAAGCAGAAACATCGGTTCTTTGAACACCTCAAAAGCTATAAGCCATACGCTTCTTTGTTTTGCCGATGGCAGTTCGTTATAACCTTCTGTTTTCAACCTTGCCGCAGCTTCTTGCGTTGTTAAACCCTGATTCTGGATTGCTTGTATATTGATGCTCATGATAACCTCTTATATTAATGTTTTCAGAAAACGGCAACGAAAAAATACTGTCTTGACATACGGGGTGAAAAGTACGGTTTTGTATTGAAATTGTTTTAAGCGATTATTGGAGGGTGGTCTATTAATTTTACGAATTGAGTAGATACAAAAACTTTGTCAAAAAAAACAAATGGTGCCTGAGTATATATAGGTTTAATTAATGCAGGCACATCTGTTGAGTATGAATTATGTTCAAATTCACAACTGCTTGCACACTCTGCATTGTCACTATCACACACAGTTTGCGCGCACAAACCTAATGAGGTAAAAAACATTAAAAACAATAAAAAGAAACACAATCTGTTCATTGCGTGGGATTATACAAATTCATTTGATTATTAACAATTTTTTCTTGGGCCGTGGTTATTTCGCCAGTTCTTTCATAGCAATTTGGACATCTTTGCGGTGCTTGTGGCTCTCAAATTTGGAAAACAAACTGTACACGCACGGGACAACAAAAAGTGTAAGCATGGTTGAGACAATAACACCGCCTATTACAACAACAGCCATCGGAACCCGTGTTTCGGCCCCCGGGCCTAAAGCGAGCGCAGGAGGCACGGCTGCCGCAATTGTTGCTATTGATGTCATTAAAATAGGGCGAAGGCGTACCGGGCAGGCACTGAGCAGCGCTTCGTTTACCGACATACCTTCATCTCGCCGCCTGTTTGTAAAATCAACAAGCAGAATAGAATTTTTCTTAACAATACCCATAAGTAAAATTAATCCGATAGCACTGTATATATTTAACGAATACCCGGTTATTACCAACGCAAGCAGAGCCCCCTATATGCTAAACGGAAGAGCAAGCAATACATTAAATGGATGCACAAAACTATTGAATTGTATTCCGAGAACCATATACGCCACAAAAATACCCAGGAACAACACAAGATATAAACTAGTAAAAGATTCCTGAAATGTCTGGGCGCTGCCTGAAAAAACAAGTTTATACCCTTCCGGCAATACTTTCTTGCCTATTTTTTCAACACTGTCCATAGCAACAGCCTGCGATTTGCCGGGGGCAACATTAGCAAACATTCTAATAGCACGCTCGCGGTTATTGCGCGTTATTGATAATTGGGCAGGTTTTTCAACTATTGTTACAACTTCAGAAAGACGAATTATCTCGCCGCGGTTATTGCGAACCCATATTTTACTGATATCGTCGGGGTTACTGCGGTCTTTTGAAACCAGCTGTAACCGTATATCGTAACGCCTGCCGTCATGAGTGTACTTGCCTGCGCGTACTCCGCCGATAAGCGCATTAATTGTCTGCCCAATTACAGAAATACTTACACCCCTCTCCGCGGCCTTCCTGCGATCAGGCAATACCTGAATTTCGGGTGGGCCCTGGTCGTAATCAGAATCAATATCTGACATTAATTCTGTACTAACCATTTCCTTTTCTATGACATTGCTGTATTCTACAAGTTTTTCCCACTTCAGCCCGCTTACTGTAAATTCTATGGGGTATCCGCGCCTTGTACTAAGTCCCAATAATGACGGGTCCTGAACAACAACTTTATTGGCCTCAGGTATATCTTTAAGGGCTTTACGAACGACAGGCATTAGCTCCTGCTGTGTAAGCGACCGTTTTTTCTTTGCATCTATCGGGCGGTCAGAGAGTTTTTTCAGCGTAATCATTATATTTCCGGATGAACCGCCGATAAAATCAAAATAACTATCCACAAACGGCAATTTGGACAAAATCTGCTCGGCCTGCTTAAAAACACCGTCAGTTATTTCCAGCGCGGTGCCGGGTTTTGTTTGCATACGCACCGAAAGCATACTCAAATCCTGAGGCGGTACAAATTCCCGCTTGACCGATTTAAATAATAACAACGAACCAAAAAATATTATTAATGAAGCAACTATTATATACCAGCGGTGCTTTAGGCACCATGCAAGCAGTATGCCGTATTTATTACGCAAAAAGTTCATAATATTATCCACCACTTTGCCCATGCCGGTCGTGTGGCCAATTGAAAGAAACTGCGCGCCAAACATGGGTGTCAAAGTTAACGCGCCGAGAAGAGATATCGCAACAGCTACCGAAATAGTTACACCAAACTGAAAAAAATACCTTCCAATAACACCACTCATAAAAATAACCGGAACAAAAATAGCAAGAATAGCAACAGATGCCGCTATTGCCGCAAATGTTATCTCACGGGCACCTTTTATGGCAGCTTTAACGCGCGTTTCCCCTAACTCCCGATGACGCACAATATTTTCAAGCATCATAATAGCGTCGTCCACCACAATACCTACAACCAGCGAGAGTCCGAGAAGTGTGAATGTGTTTAGAGTAAACCCCATAACATAAATTACAAAGAAAGACCCGCACAGCGACATTGGTATGGTTAAAAACACATTCAAAGCCGAACTAAAAGATCCGAGAAAAAACCAGCAAACCAAACCCGTAAGCAGCACGGAGAGTATCAGCACAAAATACATTTCACGCATAGATTCTTCAATGAACTTTGTAGAATCATAGCGAACATCCAAATTCATTCCCGAAGGGACATATTTTTTTATAGCTTCCATTTTTGCCCTTACAGCTTTGGCAATTTGAACTGAGTTTGTTCCCCTTTGCTTGCGTATACCTATGCTGACCGCGCTAACACCATCGGCCCGCGAAATGCGGCGGACATCTTCTGTCCCATCCTCAACAACAGCCACATCGCCGATGTGAAAAGTTTTCCATAATGGCGAACCTTTGCGCGCCGGAATTACTATTGAAGTAAATTCTTTAACAGTTTCCGCTTCGCCTGCCACGCGAATGTTCATTTCATTTTTTCCGGTACTTATATATCCCGCAGGTACCTCGGAATGCTCGCTTGATATGGCAGAAACAACATCATCCACTGTCAATTCTTTTTCGCGCATTTTACCTGCATCCAGCCATACACGCAAATTCGGCTCCATAAAACCGCCAAGCGATACCTCGCCTACGCCGTCAATGGTGGAAAACTGGTCTTTTAATACTTTACTGGTGTATTGCATCATATCTTTCATCGGCCTGTTGCCGGAAAGTGTTATCCACATTATCGGTTGGTCTTCCGGATTTGTTTTAGATATAAAAGGCGGGTCAATATCGCTAGGTAGGTCATGCTGGGCACGGGCAATGCGGCTTTGTATTTCCTGGAGTGCGACATCAATATTTTTACTTATGTCAAACTGAACAGTTACATTAGAGTGGCCTTTTTGAGAGTGGAAGTTACTTCTTTAACACCTTGCACACCCAAAACGGCTTCTTCAAGCGGGTCAGTAATTTCGGTTTCCACCACTTCAGGCGCCGGCACCTTCCCAATTAACAGAAATATTAACCACCGGAAAATCAACATCCGGCAGCTGGCTTAGGCCAAGACGCCAAAAAGCAAGAATTCCGAAAGCCACCATGCCTATCAGCAACATCCACGCAAAAACCGGGTTCTTTATAGAAATATCCGATAAAGACATAATTTTCCTTTTTGTTTTTATTTTAACATAGGAGATTTAAAACCAAAAACTTACTAACTACATTCTCTACGTTATAATTTTCTTAAACTTTATTTTATTCCTGATGCTATCTCAAGTATCGCCTTATCCAATTTTGCTTGTATCAACATACGGTCAAAATTTCTTTTAGCATCCAGCATTGTTATCATTGATTGTATAACATCCATATTATTTACAAGCCCGTAACGGTAATCTTTTAATTGCATCTGGTAACTTTCGCTCGCTTTATTATAAGCAACCGTGTAGGCCGCCGCCTGTTTAATGGAAAAAATAGCCGACCGGTAAAGTTTTCTTATTTCAGTTTCTGACTCCCGAACTACTCTGGAAAGTTTAGCTTCATATTCCCTTAAGCGTGAAAGCTCTTCGTTTACTTTTCCAATAGCCGCCCCGCCTTGAAATAAAGGCATATCCAGCGTAAAAAGTGTGTCCCATTTGCTATCTGTTAACGAGGCGCTGCGCTGAGTGTACCATGCCCCTTCAAGGTTTAGTGACGGCAAAAGCATACTGCGGGCCGCAATTATCCTAAAGCGCTGAGATATCACATTCTTTTTCTCCGCTTCAATAACAGGCCTGTTTTTAGCGCTTTCAAGGTATTTCTCCAGCAATTCCGTACCAGCAATGTCGGGTGTATTGTCAGTTACTACGAGATTTTCAGAATCAAAACCTGTTAGATATGCCAATGTCTCGGCCGCTTTCGCGCGTTCTCCTTGTGATTTTTCTTCCTGAGCAATAAGCGTAGCGAGCTGAGACTCCACCACCAGCACTTCGCTATCTCTGGATTTTCCAAGACGCACTCTTTCATTAAGTTCATTGAGCCTTTCTTGCATTAATTGTTCAGTGTTTTTAATATTTGCTATGTCCGCATCTACCTGCGCGAGAGAATAAAATGCCAAGGTTACTTCTGAATTAAGTATCCTTTCAACGCTGTCATAATTAAATTTTTGTTTTTGGAGTTCATTTTTTGACAGGTCATAATTTGCTTTTTTTCCAAAACCGCTAAACAAAGGCTGGCTTAACGCTATTTTAGAGTCATCAAAATTTGTCGTGTATTCTCCACCAGCGGTGTCTCGGTAGGTTTTCTGGTATTTGAATTTAACCGCGGGCAGAAACCCGCCTCTCGCCTGTTTTACCTGCTCTGCGGCTTGAGCCTGTATTTCTCTGCTTATCATCAGAACTTCGCCCTTATTTTGAGCTGCCAATATACATTTATCCAGTGTAACTGCGGCATTACTTTCCTGCGCATAACCCATAGATAAATGAAATAAAATGACTGACAACAATATGGCTGATATAGATACGACATGTTTACATTGAACTCTCATTATTTTTCTCTCTCTACTTAATAAACTCAACATCAAAAATCACCTTTATAATATCCCCATAAATTTTAGTAACCATCTGCTTAAACTTATGACGGGTTCAGGCCTATGGTATTTACATACTCGTGCTTCATTATTATATAACGCGTTGGACAAAATACAATTCAAAATAGTTTCATATTTTTTAACGCTTCGTTATGACTCCCACTTCCAGTTACGAACTTCCGGCATATCTTGGCCGTGTTTATTAACATACTCTTTGTGCTCAATGAGTTTGTCTTTCATAATCTGTTTCAGCTTAGCTCCATTGGCACCCAACTGTGGCAAACGATTTATCACATCCTGCACTAAGTGGAACCTGTCAAGATCGTTTAAAACCGTCATATCAAAGTATGTTGTAATGGTGCCCTCTTCCTTATAGCCGCGAACATGTATGTTGTCGTGATTAGTACGGCGGTATGTTAACCGGTGCACAAGCCAGGGATAGCCATGAAACGCAAAAATAATTGGTTTATCTTTAGTGAATAATGCATCAAACTCCTGATCGTTCAGCCCATGAGGATGTTCAGTATTTGGCTGCAGTTTCATTAGATCAACAACATTGATAACTCGAATTTTAAGGTCAGGCAAATGTTTACGAAGGATTGAAACAGCGGCAAGGGTTTCAAGCGTTGGGACATCGCCACAGCAAGCCATCACCACATCTGGTTGCGTGCCTTT
>Ga0265297_10002924_pt1 | contig 32666 bp, 23 predicted proteins | sample Munlanlwell13791_FD_192502 | JGI IMG/M metagenome (GOLD analysis project Ga0265297, IMG submission 192502) | Leachate microbial communities from a municipal landfill in Southern Ontario, Canada - Leachate well 137-91 | ecosystem: Engineered > Solid waste > Landfill > Unclassified | place...
TGAGGGCTTTGAAATAATTAACAAAATTGCCGAAGTGAAAACTAAGGCTGGCGACAAGCCCATTGAAGACATTCAAATGACCATTACTGAAATTAAGTAAGCGGTATTCTTGAGCTATTATCATTCATAATTTTTTAAAAATGAAAACCGACATAAGTCGTTATATTGTTGAAATTGAAAATTTTAGTACGTATTCACCTGATGAATTGGAAAAATTCAGAGTTCGTTTTCTGGGGAAAAATGGAATTGTAAATCATTTATTTGAAGAATTTAAAAAAACCCCAAAAGAAAAAAAGCAAACAACAGGCAAACTTCTTAATCTGTTAAAACAAAAGGCAAATGAAAAATATGCCCTTCTTAAGGAAACACAAAATAAGTCTGCAACACAAGAAGAAAATGATATAGACCTTTCTTTAAATTCGTTTTCTGGTAGTTTTGGTTCAAGACACCCCATGTCAATAATCCGAAATGAAATTATACAAATATTTTCCAGAATAGGCTTTACTATAGCCGAGGGGCCAGAAATTGAAGATGATTGGCATAATTTCACTGCATTAAATTTTGAAGAAGGGCACCCCGCCCGGGAAATGCAAGATACTTTTTTTATTGAACAAAATCCCGATATTGTTCTCCGAACACATACTTCTTCTGTGCAGGTTCGATTAATGCAAACCCAAAAACCTCCACTTCGTGCACTAATGCCTGGTCGAGTTTACCGAAATGAAGCTATTTCTGCCAGGGCTCATTGTTTTTTTCATCAAGTTGAAGGACTATATGTGGATAAAAAAGTTTCTTTTGCGGACCTTAAACAAACGTTACTGTATTTTTCTAAAGAAATGTTTGGTGCTGACACCAAAATTAGGTTGCGTCCGTCCTACTTTCCCTTCACCGAACCATCCGCAGAAATGGATATTTCATGCACCATCTGCAAGGGCTCCGGTTGTCAGATGTGTAAAAAAACGGGTTGGGTTGAAATTTTGGGCTGCGGCATGGTTGACCCTAACGTATTGGAAAATTGCGGGATAGATAGTGCTAAATATTCTGGTTATGCTTTTGGAATGGGCATCGAACGTATAACCAATTTAAAATATACCATTAAAGACCTGAGATTGTTTTCAGAAAATGATATTCGTTTTTTGAAGCAATTCGAAAGCAATCCTTGAAATAGTAAGTGGGCTGTTTTATTCCATATATTGCGGAACTTCAAAATAAAATGTCGTTCCTGTATTGATTTCCGACTCAAACCATACTGTTCCCTTAAAGTTTTCAATTATTCCCTTAACTATCGCAAGCCCCAGGCCCATGCCTTCGGATTTGGTGGAAAAATATGGTGTAAAAATTTTCTGCTTCATCTCGTCAGATATTCCTTCCCCATTATCTTCTACAGACACCCTTACCCTACCCTCAAATAATTTAACATAAATTTCAATTTTCCCTTTTTCTTTATTGCCGATAGCCTGAAATGCATTTACCAGAAGGTTGTTCATCACACGCATCATTTGTCTTTTATCAACAAGCACAAAAACCTTTTTCTCATCCTTCTCATCGAAAAATATATTGATTTTCATATTATAATCGAACATGGATATTGAATCTTTGATTAATTTAATGATATCTACTTTTTCGTTATGAGGCTGGGGCATCTGGGCAAAATATGAAAATTCAGATGCAATAACAGACAGATTTTCAATTTGTTCAACAATGTTCTTGGTGAAGCGTTCCATTTTGTTGTCTAAATCGGGAGCTTTTTCTTTCCAGGCCTTTTCCAAATATTGAACACTAAGTTTCATCGGAGTAAGCGGGTTCTTAATTTCATGGGCTACCTGCATAGCCATAACTCTCCAGGCACCCTCTCTTTCTGAACGTGAGAGCATTTCTGCGCTTTTTTCTAATTCGTCTATCATCCTGTTATATTCTGTAACAAGGGATCCGATTTCATCATGTCCTGACCAGTAAATCTTTTCATTTTTACCTATTAGCTTCAAATGACTTATTTTGTCCCTTATCACATTTAATGGCCTTGTGATCCTTTCTGCTATTATTAAAGCAAGCAAAACAGAAATTGCAATGAGAAACACATAAATATTAATAAATGCCATCAAAAATGATGAAAGTTCTTTTTTTAATTCGTTTTCTTTTGCAAAATATGGTAAATTAATAAAGTATAATAGTTTGTTATCTCGGTTGTAATAAGGCATGTAGGCAGAATAATATTCCAGCTTGCCAATATTTTCCTTCTGAATAAAAAGCGTTTTCTTTTCTGAAGTAAGTTGAAAAAATGCAGTTGTATTCATTTTTCTGGAAATCAGTCCTTCTTCATAAACCTGTGGTCTTGACGAAGCAATTAGGGTCCCATTGGTATCAAAAAGATTAATATCTGTAAAAAACACATTAGAAAACTTAACAAGGGCATTAGAAATAAATAAAAGTTGCTCTTCGGACATGATACCATCAGGAATCTTGTGTTGAAGTTCTATTAATATGGACATGGTTTTTTCGCTCAGTAAATCCATATTTTTTTGCTCATTTAGATTTCTAATAAAATAATATGTAGAAAGTCCAATTACTATAAAAGAAATCATAATAATTGAAATTATGGATATCTGAAGTCTTTTTTTAAAGTTTATCTGAACAAGGTCTTTTCTAAAGGGGATATTTAGAATCAGAAAACAGAAAAATAAAATAAGGCTGAAAATTGTAAAAAGAATTGAAAACGGGGCTAAAGAGTCAGTGATGCTGCCATTTTTTTTACTAATTATTAAAACTGCTGCCGGGTCTGTTTGATAACACAGATGATTATAACCGTTTTTGTCGTACGTAAAAATTCCGTTTTTAAAATCTTTATTTTCAATTTTTAACTTAGTTGTATAATAATGTTTCCCATATGCATCAACTAAATTGTTATTATAATAACGTGCATAAGAATAGTCAGACAAATCGGCATTAATAAAGTGTTTTTTATCAATCAACAATTCCGGATATCCCAAGCCTTTAAGAATAAATTTTGAAGTAAGTTCAACAAAAACATGAATATCTGAAGTGTCTTTTCTAAATCGAAATTCTGATAAATAATGATTCCCGCTTGTACCATAATTCAGTAAAAATAAATTATCACAGGTAGATGTTTTTCCGTAACGGGTTTTTAACTCATTAAAAAAATCAATACAATTTGTTTTATTTAGTGCAGTTTCAACCATCAGGCTGTCGTTTTTACTACACATAGTTATCTGTATTTTATATTTACTCCAATAACCAGAAAAATATTTTTTTAAAATATAATCTTTCGATTGTGTTTCGCTTTCGGGATATTTTTTAATATAACTTTTTAAATTTTTATCTGTTGTTATATTTTTTATAACGTCTTTAAACATATTTTCCGCCAAAATATCTTCGCCCGAAGATAATTTCATGGCAAAAACTTTTCTTTTTTCCAGCTCTTTCCTTGTGTTACTATTTGATACAATATAGGTAGCGGTGCCGGAAAAAAGTATGAGATAAAACAGTATTTCATAATAATTTAAGTTCTTTTTTAGTATTTGTCTGATAAGCATAAATACAAGATAATAAACTGCAAAAACACTTAAAATCAATATTTTATATTGCCATGTTTCGGGAATTGCTGTGGCAAGAAGAATACTGGTAACAGTCAAAATGCCGGCGAAAACATAATAATTAAGCCCTATTTTTTGAATAATTCTTAACATTTGAACCGTCAACAATACACAGGAAAGAGCTATAAATGAAATTAATAGTAATCCTATCAAACTAAAGCCATTTAGAGAAAATATCTGATTTAAATTAAACGAAATGGTTGAGTCAACAACCATTTTATTTATTAGGCCAAAAGATTTCATAAAAATCAAACCTGAAAAAGCGATGAGCAAAACAACAATAAAGCTTCCGGGGATTTTTTTTATAATTATTTTTTGAGGCAGTAAATATGATTTTTTATATATTATATAAGAGGCGATAAGAAACAAACAAACATTTAAAATCAAATCGCCAAAAGAAGGTAAAAGCTCAGAAGAAGCATAATATACTGGGCTAAAAATTTTTGTTTGATAAAGGTCGTGTGGTACTTTAAAATAAAACAATATACCTCGGAAAATAAACATGTCCAACACAAATCCCAAATAATAATATTTTTCATAAACCGGGAAAAAAAGCGACACTTGCTTGTGTAAATAATATAAAATAAAAATTACAAAAACAAAAACAAGAAAATAAAACAAGAAAATAAATATTTCCTGATTTTCTGTTAATTGATTGTCTCCATCCATAACCAGTGAAAACATTACTCGGCCTTCTTTGTTTTTTACTATGAAGGCATTCTTAATACTATCTGATAAGTCAATTCTTTGATTGTTGTTAATTAGATCGGGGTTAATTTCATTCAGCAAATAATCATTTTCATATTTATATTCCGATTTAACAAGAATGGCAGCAATACAAACTTTTTGCTTTGTTTTTAAGGTTTTTAAAACATACCAACCATTTTCAACCCTGACAAGATTTTTGTTTTCAAAAAATTCTTCATTATAAGTTAATGGAATTGGAAAATAGTTGTCGGACCAAAAAATCAAACTATCCTTCTTATATACATAATAAGAAATATCTTTTTCTCTGGTTTTTGGTAATTCTTTTTTAAAGGCATCAAAATCATTCTGAAATGTATTTTGGTTAATAGCTATTAATTTGTTTAAGTATTTCTCGGCAATTTCTTCTTTTTTGTGTAGTTGTTTTTCAAATTTTTTCAAATTTTTTTCCTGGCTATTATTTCCTAAATAAAAATCGTTCTTTATTAATGAAACAATTAACAAACACAGAATAACAGATAAAGACAGAAAAATAAAATTTTTATTCATTATATTATTTTATTTGTCATAATCCATAAAAAACGGCTTAATTTAATGCGATATAGAAATGTTTTGAAACAAAATCATGTTCTAATACTATAATTGGTTTATATACTCCTATATGTCTTCTATTTCGCTTGTTTTTTTAAAAACAAAAATTAAGCTAGAATATTCATTTCTATTTTTCTTTGCCCACATATTTGATTTCAATCCATTTATTAAAGCATTAAAAATATTTTTTTTACCATTTTTATATTTTTCGCTTAACAGACTAATATAATATGCGTCAAATTTTAAAGGATAAATATCAATGATTTTAAAATTATGTTTTTGAAATAACCCAATCAATGATTTTTTAGAAAAATGATATAAATGTCTGGGTAAATCAAATCCTGCCCAATATTTTTGATATTTACAGGCATCATAACAATTAATATTGGGGACTGCAATAACGGCTATTCCATTATACTTTAATAAATTATACAATTGTTGAACTCTTTCATTAATATTGTGCACATGTTCAATTACATGCCACATTGTGATAACGTCAAAGGTTCCTTTTTCAATGACATCAAGCTTGGTTTCTGAAAATACATCTATTTTGTATTGTTTAATTGCATGGCTACGAGAGGCATCGTCTGGTTCTATTCCAAGAACAGTCCATTTTAATTTTTTAAAATAATTCAAAAATTCACCTGTAGCGCATCCAATATCCAGAATAGCTCCGCTTTGAACATATTTGTTTATCAGTTTGTATTTTGTCTTATGATTGAGTTTTCTTGCAAAATGATAAAGTTTGTTTGTAATACCTTTTTTAATATTGCTGTGCGATATGTATTCTTTTGTCTTATAATATTTTATTATTTCGTTCTTATCCGGCCTTGGGGTTACAAAAAGAAATTCACAATTGTCACATTTGATAATTGTATAATTTTCATGTGTATAAAAGTAATCTTTGCTTTTTAAATACTCTGAAAAAGATGTATTTCCACAAATTTCGCAACTTTTTATTATTTCCATTTTTCTTGTTTCACGTGAAACACTAATGACCAAGATATAAAATTAACACATTTATATCTGCGGGAGAAACACCGCTTATTCTTGATGCCTGTCCTATGTTTTGGGGTTTTTGTTTGTTCAGCTTTTCTCTTGCTTCGGCTGATAATGAAATCAAACTATTATAATCAAAAATTTTTTTCAGCGATATTTCTTCAAATTTTAATATTTTATTTGCTATCTCTTTTTCTTTTTTAATATATGACTCATATTTTACAATAATTTCTACTTCTTCCAAAATGTCTTTTTCTTTAATTTTTTTTTCATTAATAAATTCCGCAAACTTTTTACAATAATTAATTAAAAAATTAATATTTACCTGAGACCTTAATAAAAGATTAATAAGCTTTATTTTTTGAGATATGTCTGGCGATTTTATTTTTTTTAAATATATATTTATTTCTTCTGGTGCTATGGATTCGTTTTTAATGAAATCATATAATACATTAATTTTTTTCTCTTTATCCTTAAAAATATTAAGCCTATTGTGGTTGATTAACCCAAGCTCATAGCCATAGTTTGTTAGACGAATATCTGCATTCCCCTGTCTTAATAGTATCCTATACTCGGCCCTTGAGGTAAACATCCTATACGGCTCATCTATGGTTTTCGTAACAAGGTCGTCTATCAATACTCCAATGTATGATTCGCTTCTTTTTAAAATAAATTCATTTTTGTTGTGTAATTTATTATGAGCGTTAATGCCGGCCATCAGCCCTTGCGCTGCAGCTTCTTCATAACCGGTAGTACCATTTACTTGACCCGCAAAATACAGATTATTAATTTTTTTTGATTCGAGTGTTGCCGTTATCTGGTCAGGAGGAAAATAATCATATTCTATTGCATATCCAGGTCTGAAAATTTTTACTTTTTCAAAGCCTTCAATTTTTTTTAAAGCATTTAATTGAATTTCTTCAGGAAGAGAAGAAGAAAATCCGTTTAGATAATATTCGATAGTATTCCAACCTTCCGGCTCAAGAAAAAGCTGGTGTCTGTTTTTGTCTGAAAAACGAACAATTTTATCTTCAATGGATGGACAATACCTTGGTCCGCGCCCTTTGATAATTCCTTTAAACAATGGTGATTTATCAAATCCTGTTTGTAGAATACGATGGGCTTCGTCGTTTGTATATGCCAAAAAACAGCTTTTTTGTTTTTTTAAAAATTTGGTATTTGTAAAAGAAAATTTTCCCGGCTCTTCGTCTCCTCTTTGCTCTTCAAGTTTGTTAAAATTAACCGTTCTTCCGTCAATTCTAACCGGTGTTCCCGTTTTAAGCCTATTAGAAATAATTCCATATTTGTGAAGGGAATCGGATAATTTATCTGCTGAATTTTCCCCTATTCTTCCGCCATATAATTGTTTTTCTCCGACATGAATTATTCCTTTTAAAAAAGTTCCTGAAGTTAAAATTACTGCTCTTGAAAAAATTTTTAACCCTAATTTTGTTATAATTCCGCAAACTGAATTATTTTTAATTATTATATCAACAGCTTCGTCTTGCCTGAAATCTAAATTTTTTGTTTTTTCGAGAGTTTCTCTCCATTTTTCCGAAAAAAGCATTCTATCACATTGAGCTCTTGGGCTCCACATTGCCGAGCCTTTAGAACGGTTTAGCATTCTAAATTGTATCATTGACAAGTCTGTTACTATTCCCATTTTTCCGCCAAGGGCGTCTATTTCTCTCACAATTTGACCTTTTGCCACACCGCCAACAGATGGATTGCATGACATTTGGGCAATTAAATTCATGTTCATAGTAATCAACAACACAGAAGACCCCAAATTGGCTGAAGCTGAGGCCGCTTCACAACCTGCATGCCCGGCACCAACCACTATTATATCATATTGTTTGACAGACATTTTTTATTGTTTCACGTGGAACGGCCATATTTGTTTGATTTACAGATTTTTATATAATTCAAATACATTTTTATGTATTCTTCTTCTTTTTTGGTCATAATTTTTTTTGATTCCAGAGTTTTGTCTTTATAGCCCGCCAAATGCAATATTCCATGCGCCATAACACGAATTAATTCTGTTTGTGGTTCTTCTAAATATTTATTTGCATTTTCTTTTATTCTTTCATAACTGATAAATATATCTGCGCTAAAATATCCTTCTTCCGAATAATCAAAAGCAATTACATCTGTAAGAGTATTTTTTCTTAAAAATTTTTTATTAATGTTCAACAAATATTTATCATCACAAAAAATAAAATTTAATTCTCCGTTTTTATAAACAACATTTTCATTTTTTAATATGTTGTGTATCCAAACGCGAACACATTTTTTGTTTTTTAAAATATTGTCTTTGATGCCAATAGAAAAAAAATTAATAGCGAAAACAGGCATGCTGTTTATTTATTTTTCTCAAAAATGCCTTTTTTGACTTTGAGATATTTGTCAATAAGTTGTTTTCTATTTATAAATACTTCCTTATTGATTGAGGTAATATTAAAAGTTAATTGTATTTTTCGTCCTTTACTTAAAAACTTAACATCGTCAGCCAAAGCTTTAATTAGATATATACCCGTTCCTTTTTTCTCTGGATTTTTTTCAATATCTGTTGCGTCTGGTATTGAGTTAAAATCAAATCCCGTTCCTTCATCTTCTATTGTAAATAAAATTCCACTGGGAACTAATTCAAATTGCAGAGATACTGTTTTATTTGCATTGTTTTCGTTTCCGTGAATTATCGCATTTTCTACTGCTTCATTCACAGCAACCATAATATTGCCGAAATAGTTGTTATTCAGATTATAATAATCACAAACATTTTCAATAAAACGTTCTATTTCCGGCAACTCGTGAATATCAGATTTAATGTTTAAAGTATGTTTTTTCATCAATCTTCGAATTTATAAAAATACTCATTAGTTTTATACTTAAAAAACGGGGTTAAAGTTACAGGAATTGTTTTTAATAATTCAATATCATTTGATTTAATTTTATTATATTCAAAAAAATCTTTTGGATTTGTGTATATTTTTTCAATGGCCTCGTTTGATTTTCTTTTTTCATCAAGCTCTCTCTCTTTTTCTGCTTTTTCAGAATCAAGCAATCGTGTTAATATTTCCTGCTGTCGTTTTAAAGTTTCGTTGCTTAACATTTTGTTGACCAGGTCGGTTTCGGTTTGCTCCATTTTTTTCATCATTTCTGAGATATTCCCGTCATTTCCTGTGCCGTCTTTTTTTAATTCTTCTCCATATTGTTGTAACATTTTTCTTATGGCTTCCTGTTCGGCAGCAAGACGTGCCAGTTGTTCGCTGATTGATTTCTGGCCATCTTTTCCTCCCGGTTTTTGTCCACTTTGCATTTGATTTTTAAGGTCTTCTATTTGTTTGTTAAGCTGTTCTTGTAATTTTTTCATAGTTGCCGCTGAAGGATTGCCTTTTCCTTGTTTTTTGCATTTCATTCCGCCCTTTTTATTACACGAACTATTACATGATGATTCCATTTCCTGCCTTATTTGTTCGAGAGCTTCGGCTAATAATAGGGCAAGATTATTTACTGATGTCATAACATATTGCTGCCATTTTTGGACCTGAGGTGTATTTCTGTTGTGTAATGCCTCAAGCGTTTTATCAACATTGTCGTTAATTGAAGTAATTTCTCTATTAACTATGGGTTGTATGATAGCTTGTCTTTTGCTTAATGCCAGCAATGAATCTTCCACCATTTTTAAACCGTCTTTTAGCTCCTTTTGCTTATCCATAATAGAGATGTACTTCGGGTCGTATATTTTTGTGCTTCTGATTTTTTCTATAAGCCCCTCCTGACTGAAAGATATTTTTATAAGGTTTTTCAAAATCATTCTCAAGGCTCTTTCGTCTTCTGCAAGTTCTTCCTGTTCCATTTCCTGTTGCATTTGTTCCAATTCGTTTGCAAGGTTTTCCATTTGCTCGCCGGCACTTTGCTGACTTTTTGATGCATTTTTTCGTTTGTTGTTTTGTAATTCTTCTTTACTGTTGTTTAGTTCATTTTGTATTGAATTTTGCTGCTGGTCGGTGTTTTTAAGGTCTTTTGGTATTTCTAATTCTTTGTTCTGTTCTTCCAGACTTTTGATGTCTTTTCGAATGTTCTGATATGTCTCGTCTATTTTTTTCTGTTCTTCAATCAGCTTGTTTTTATCGTTGTTTTCGTTTTTTGTTTCGTCTGATAATTTTTTTTGCTCTTCTGCCAGCTGCTGAAGTTTTTCTATAGTTTCGGTAAGTTTTTTATCAAACTCCAGTGCTTTAAACAACTCCAAATTTCTGTCAAGGTCTTTTTCAAGGTCTTTATTGCTCATTTTAATTTTGTCAAGCATTTCATCAATCTTGCTTTTATCAAGCTTATCAAGTAATTCCTGCATTTTTTGAAATAAGTCCTTCATTTCGTCTGACATAATTTTGTCAAACAATTCTTCCAGTTGTTTTTGTTTTTCAAGTAATGTGCTGTCGGCTTTCTGAAATTGTTGTTCTCTTATGTTGTTTTGTTTAAATTGCTCTTTTAAATCTTCAACATTTTGATGTAATTGCTGTTGTTTTTGCAGAATGTCTTCTATTTGTTTTCTTTCCTGCCAGTTTAATGTTTTTTTATCAATTAATTTTTTATCAATTTCTTCAATTTGATTTTGAAGTTGTTTAATGTCTGAAAGGGCCTGCTCAATTTTATTTTTCACTTCTTCATTATCTTTCTCTGTCTGTTCTTGTATTTCCTGCTCTGTGGGAATTTTAAATACTTTTTTAGAAGAACGGGCCGCTTTGCTTCCGTTTATTGCATCATTATCCCAAACTTCGAAATAATATTCAATATTGTCTCCACCTTCGACATTCAGTGATGACACATCAAAAAAGTGATAAAATTCGCTTTGAGTAATAAATTTATTTACATTAATGGCTTGAAACATTTCTTTTTCATCCTCATCGCCTTCACTCTGTGTAACTTTTTTATATTTGAACAAAAGTGTAGAGAATCCATAATCATCTTTTATAATCCCCTTAAAATAAATTCTGCTAAAGAACAGTGAGTCTCTGTATTCTTCTACATCAACTGAGGGGTATGAATCGGGAACTACATTAATTGAATATGTAAGCGAATCAATGTTTTTAACATATTGATTTTGCGGAATAATGGTATAACTCTGCGTTTCATAAAAAGAATGACTATAGCTATACAAATCTTCTTTGGCCGGGTCGAGCACAAGGTTTTTGCCTGCAAGCTTTAGAAATAATTTTTTTGTATCTTTTGTTTTTATTTTCCAGCTTACACGGGTGCCACACGGAACCGAAACGTCGCCCGAGTTTTCAATTATTTCGTTCTTTTTCCCGGTATAAGAAGGATAGTTTAATTGTATTTCAAAGTCGAGAATGATGGGTTTGGGGATTACTTTGATTGAATAATTTTGAGAACGATAACCGTCAGCACTAAAATAAAATGTAATATCTTCCTGAATATTTTTAAAGGTATAATTAAATAATATGATATTTTCTTTATTTAATTTATACTCGTTTTCATTTCTAACCAAAAACACTTCGGCGGGTATGTCGTTTCCGGTAAGTTTTACCTGTAATTTATAATCCTGTTGCTGCAAAGCCACAAGTTTATCATTTAAAATCTGAAATTTAAATGGGGCTTCTTTTTCGTAAAAAACGGAATAATTCATATATCGTTTGGATGGCCCAAAAACAACAGAGGGAGATGCTATTAATATTGTAAAAAAAACAACCAAGGGGGGTAAAAGATATTTTAAATATTTCTTATTTATTTTAAAATCAATGGCGGTAGAAAATGGAATGGGAGATAATTTTTGTATCTTTTGTTCAATGCCTGCTTCTAAAAGCTCCGAGCTTACATAAGGGTTGGTGGATATTTTTATTAATTGAAGTGTGTTCAAAAGCTTATCTTTTATCTCTGAAAAATGCGTTCCTATAATGGATGCTGCCGTTTCGTATGAAATAATTTTCCCGAGGCGATAAAGTTTTAATATTGGAGTAAAAACAAACACATATAAAACTATTACACTGGTAAGGATATAAGAATAAAATAATATTGTGCGAACCAAAGAATTAAAATACGCAAAATACTCAAGAACCACAAGTATAAGAAAATAAGTTAGCAATAAAGCGCCACACCATATAAGTCCTTTTAAAAGTTGATTTATATAATACTTACGAATAAATTCGTCAAGTTTTTGTATTAGTGTGGAATGATTTACGCTCATATTAGCAATTCAATTCATCATAAAAACGTAAGTTGTTTTTCATTATTTTTCCTTATTTATGCAAAGTTACAAAATTTGAGTATTGTTTTTCTATCCATAACATATATAAATAATCAAATCTAATTATTCAATAAAATTCCCTGTGATATTTTTTGGGTAATAAATAAACATCTAAATTTGTAAAAAATTAATAAAAACAAATTATGACCAAAAAAACAAATAAAGCGGTAATCAAGGAAGATGTTGTTGTTAAGTTTGTTGGAGATTCTGGGGACGGGATGCAACTAGCCGGCAATCTTTTTTCAGACACCGCTGCCCTAGAAGGGAATGACCTGGCAAATTTTCCTGATTATCCGGCAGAAATCAGGGGGCCACACAATACCATAGCCGGAGTTTCGGGCTTTCAGGTACATATCGGGAGAAGAGTATTCAGTTCGGGTGACATGTGTGATGTTCTTGTGGCAATGAATCCTGCATCTTTGAAATCAAATCTTAAGTGGGCAAAAAAAGGAGGAACGCTTATTATTGACAAAGACGCTTTTGATGTTAAAGCTCTTGAAAAATCAGGATATAAAAACAATCCTCTTGAAGACAATAGTCTTAAAGATTATAATCTTATTAAGGCTCCCATAACCACATTAACCAAAGAAGCATTAAAAGAACTTAATCTTGATTCTAAAACGGCTGAAAAATCAAGAAATATATTTGCCTTGGGAATGATGTATTATCTTTTTAACTGGAAACAGGACATCGCATTTGATTTTTTTGCAAAAAAATTCAAAAAAAATCCCCAGTTAATAGAATCAAATAAGCTTGCATTAAAAACGGGTTATAATTATGCGGAAACCATAGAGGCCATCAGTGTAACATACGATGTTCCTGCTGCAGCTCTTGAGAAGGGGAGATACCGTAATATATCCGGAAATATTGCAACAACCTGGGGATTTTTGGCGGCTTCAGAACGTTCCGGGAGACCCATATTTCTCGGCTCATATCCTATTACTCCGGCAACAGAAATATTGATGGAGATGGCAAAGCACAAATCTCTTGGAGCAAAAGTGTTTCAGGCAGAAGATGAGATTGCGGGTATATGTTCTGCTATCGGCGCTAGTTTTGCCGGTTCACTCGCTTTAACAACAACCTCGGGCCCCGGTTTATCATTAAAAAGTGAAGCCATTGGTCTTGCCGTGATGACAGAACTACCCCTGGTAATTGTTAATGTACAACGTGGCGGTCCTTCTACCGGCTTACCCACAAAATCTGAACAATCCGACCTTTTACAAGCTTTATACGGAAGAAACGGTGAATGCCCTGTATTTGTTATGGCTGCTTATTCTCCTTCAGATTGTTTTATTTCCGCTTATGAGGCTGCAAAACTTTCCATGGAGCATATGACTCCCACCATTTTGCTTACCGATGGTTATATTGGCCAGGGTTCAGAATTATTTAGAATCCCAAAAGTCAGCGAACTTCCCCCCATAAATCCTCCTATTGCAAAAGCAAATGATCCCGATTATAAACCTTTTAAAAGAGATTCAAAAACACTTGTTCGTCAATGGGCGCTTCCCGGGACAGAAGGCTTAAGACATAGGGTGGGGGGCCTTGAAAAAGAAAATATTTCCGGAAATGTAAGTATGGATGCTGCCAATCACCAACTGATGGTTGAGCTTCGCCAGAAAAAAATTATGAAAATTGCAGATTTCATTCCGGAGCAAAAAATTCATGGCAATCAAGAAGGAGATCTTCTTGTGATTAGCTGGGGCGGAACATATGGTGCCGTTCATACTGCTGTTGAAGAATTGCTGAAAAAAGAAATTAAGGTTGGCCACGCTCACTTCAAATATATCATGCCATTACCTAAAAATACAGAAAAAATTCTTGGTAAGTTCAAACATATTGTGGTTTGCGAATTAAATACAGGACAATTTGCTAATTATTTACGCATGCAATTTCCCCAGTATAGGTATGGTCAATATAATAAAATACAGGGACTGCCTTTTACTGTTTCGGAATTGACAGAACATTTTAATAAAATATTAAAGGAGATATAACCCATGGAAGAAAATTTAACTGTTGACAGAACGAGAGTCCCTCTCAGTAAAGAAGATTTTGTTAGTGACCAGCTGGTAAAATGGTGTCCGGGATGTGGCGACCATGCTATATTAGCTTCAGTTGCTAATGTTTTTCCAAAAATAGGTTACCGAAAAGAAAATTTTTGCCTGATTTCCGGAATCGGATGTTCTTCGCGTTTTCCTTATTATGTGAATACCTATGGATTCCATGGTATCCACGGAAGAGCCAATGCAATAGCCACCGGAGTTAAGGTTTCCAATCCCCATCTCAGTGTTTGGGTTGCCACCGGAGACGGTGATTCCATGGCTATAGGAGGAAATCACCTCATACACATTATCAGGAGAAACGTTGACTTAAATATAATGCTGTTTAACAACCAGATATACGGTCTTACCAAGGGGCAATATTCGCCGACCTCTCCTATGGGAAGTGTAACTAAAACATCACCCCAGGGAACAATTGAACATCCTTTTAATCCCGGAGAACTTGTTATGGGGGCCCAGGGAACATTTTTTGCCAGAGCTGTTGACACCAACCCAAAACTTATGACAGAAATTATGTTTGAAGCGGCAAAACATGATGGTACATCTGTTGTGGAAATATTGCAAAATTGCATTATTTTTAATGAGGGCGCTCATAATGTTATTACCTCTAAAGATTTAAGAGAAGAGCACCAGCTGATACTTAGAAATGGGGAGCCCATGATATTTGGAAAAAATAAAGATAAGGGCATTGTTTTAAAACAACAGGGTTTAGAAGTTGTAACGTTGGGACAAAATGGGGCTGCAGAAAAGGAAGTTTTAATTCATGACCAATATTCACAGGACCCCGGCATACATCTTATGCTTGCCAAAATGGCTCCGCCTTATTTCCCCATTGCCCTGGGCGTTATACGTTCGGCTATTTTTCCAACCTACGATGACCTTGTTGAAGAACAAATAAAAAGGTCAAAAGAGGTAGCGGCTATTAAAACGGTTGACGATTTGCTGAACAGCGGCGATACTTGGGAAATAAAATAATTCACTAGTATTACGCTTGTTTTATTGTTTCGTCCTGGTGATATTCTAATTCTGTCAGGAATGTATTGATTTCTTTTATCTTTTTTAAATCTACGGGAATCACTGTTTGTATATTCTTTATTTTTTTTATGGAAGAAATTAATTGTTTTTTATCAAACAACCTTGATGCATTTTTAACAATAAATAAATAATCTATGGATATTTCCTCTAATAAAACTTTTTTTTCTTGTTTGTTTGATAATAAAAAATAGTTTGTTCCACTGCTCGAATCAATATAGGAAAAATAAGAAAAACCTTCTTTCTTTTTATTTTTTAATATCAGGTTAAAATCTTTATAACGGGTTAATTGTATAGTGTGCGTATTATTAATTAACCAACATATTTTATAATCTTTTAACGGAGAGCTGATTCCGATAATCTGATATTCTTCTGTTAAATCATAAAGTAGAGTTGATAATTTTTTTACCATTATTGGTTATTATTTTTTTCTTTCCACCATTTATTAAAAGAAGTTTGTTTAATTTTAGGAATATCCCTTCTGGACCCCCAGCTTCTGCTAAAGAAAACCCGAAGTGCCGTATTTTTTAATTTTGCACCCGGTTTGTCCATCATCCAGCGGTTTGTCATAATTTTCTTCCAACCATACATAACCAGTTTGTCTGTTTTTCCGGTCAAATTCAAGTCAACACTGTCTCTTCTATTATACAAAAGCAGCCTGTGTAATTTTATTGCTGCGGGGCAAACCTCTGTACACTTTCCACACAGAGAAGATGAAAAGCTTAAGTGTTTATAGTCTTTCATCCCTAAAAGGTGCGGGGTAATAACCGAGCCAATTGGCCCGCTGTAAACGGCACCATAAGTATGCCCCCCAATATTTCTGTATATGGGGCATGCGTTTAAACACGCGCCGCATCTTATACACGTCAGGGCAACTTTTTGTTTTTTACTGTTTAAAAGATTGGTTCTTCCATTATCAAGCAATACAACATACATCTCTTCGGGACCATCTGTTTCTATTTCTTTTTTGGGTGATGTTATAATTGAATTATAAACAGTAATATTTTGTCCGGTACCGTGACTTGCCAATACGGGCCACAGAAGACCCAGGTCTTTCATTGAAGGAATGATTTTATCAATGCCCGCAATTGCAATATGAATTTTGGGGAAGGAAACCGACATCAGAGCATTTCCTTCATTTTCGGTTATAGCTATACCGCCTATATCCGTGATGATAAAATTAACTCCGGATATTCCAATATCTGCATGTATAAATTTTTCTCTTAACAGTTGTCTTACAAATTTTGTAATTTCCTCCGGTGTACTGTTGGCGGGGGTATTGAATTTTTTATTAAACAGTTCCGCTATATTTTCTTTTGATTTATGCATAGCCGGAGTAATAATATGGTACGGTTTTTCTCCGGCTATTTGTACTATATATTCTCCCAAATCTGTTTCTACAGGATCTATATTATTTTTTTCAAGTTCGTGGTTTAACTCTATTTCTTCAGTAGCCATTGATTTGGATTTGACAATATGTTTTGCTTCGGCTTTTTTGCAAATTTTTAATATTTCTGATATCGCTTCTTTTGCTTCAGACGCCCATATTACTTTTCCCCCGTTACGTGTAAAATTGTACTCAAATTCTTTCAGTTGATTTTCCATATCATTTATGGAACGATGCTTTAAAAAGGATACCCTTTGCCTGGCTACATTTAATTTTTCAAATTGTTCCCTTCCTTTGATAACTGCCGTGTTGTACTTGGATATATTATAATTTATTATTCTCCTGTGATTTTTATCAAAAGCTTTTATTTCAGATTTTTTTATAAAATCTTTTTGTTTTTCGCTCATTTCTATAGAATTATATTTTTAATTTTTTCAATCCTTCTTTGATGCCTGCCACCCTCAAAGCTTTCTTTTAAAAACATTTTGGAAATTTTTTTAGCTTCTTCCACATCAATAAATCTTGCAGGCAGAGATAAAATATTAGCATCATTATGTTTCCTTGCAAAATGCGCTATTTCTTCTGTCCAGCAGATGGCAGCCCTGACATTTATATATTTATTTGCAGTCATAGCCATCCCGTTGCCGCTACCACAGATAATAATACCAAATAAATATTTTCCATCGTTTATATCTTTAGATAAAATGTGTGCAATATCGGGATAATCCATACTTTCACTGGTGTTGGTTCCGTAATCTTTAAGGATATAATTTTCTTTTTCAAGAAAAATTTTTATATTTTCTTTTAAATCAAAACCAGCATGGTCACATCCAATAGCAATTATATTTTTATTAACCCGGGTATTGTTCATAATAAATTGTATTATTTTTTAGTTTTTAAAATAAAATCTATTTTGCTTATTTAACAATGTATTTATATTTTATTTTATGTTTTATATTATCAACATATTTTCTGTTTATAAAACTTTAAATTTGTTGAAAAAATATTTTTTTATTTTTTTGTTTATAAATCCTTATTTTTTGAATATTTTTAAACAATATTTTACTATAAAATTACACTTTTTTTATTAACATTTTCAATTATCAACATTATGTTTATAACTTAAAAAGTTTTTAATAATCAATAAATTACTATTATTTTATTGTTTAAAAGTTTTTAATAATATACTTTAAATAAAAACAAAAATTTTTTTAATATATTTTTTATAACCATACTAACAAAACTATTTAATAATGATATTCTTTAAAAAATTTTATTATTATTATTAATTAAAAAAAATATAAAAATAAAACATTGTAATATTGTACAAAAAAAATAAAAAATGAACTTAGAAGAAAAAATATTACAACTGAAAAAGCAAAAAAACGCAGTAATATTAGCTCATTTTTATCAGATATCCAAAATTCAGGATATTGCTGATTTCGTTGAAGACAGCTTGGGCTTATCACAAAAGGCTGCAAAAACAAAAGCTGACATCATTGTTTTTGCTGGAGTAAGATTTATGGCAGAAACAGCAAAAATATTAAATCCAAAAAAGAAAGTTATTATTCCTGACATAAATGCTGGATGCTCATTAGAAGAATCTTGCAAATTTTCAGATTTGTTAAAATTTAGAAAAGAAAACCCGGAATATAAAATCATAACCTATATCAACTCATCAGCTGAAGTAAAAACCATTTCAGATATAATATGCACATCGGGAAATGCGGAAAAAATAGTAAATTCATTTGATAAAAATGAAAAAATAATGTTTGTTCCCGATAAAAACCTTGGTAGATATATAAATAATAAAACAGGAAGAAACATGTTGCTATGGAACGGTACCTGTAAAATACATGATTTGTTAAAAGCAGAAAATGTATTAAAGCTAAAACAGCAACATAGTGAAGCAAAAATAATTGCACACCCGGAATGCAATGCGGCTATTTTGAAAATAGCAGATTTTGTAGGCTCCACAGCAGCTATGCTAAAATACATACAGGAAGATGATAATGAGAGTTACATTGTGGCAACAGAATCGGGTATTATTCATCAAATGAAAAAAAAATGCAAAGAAAAAAAATTCATTCATGTTGCTCTTGATAATACCTGTAGTTGCAATGATTGCGAATACATGAAATTAAATACTCTTGAAAAATTGTATCTTTCTTTGAAAGAAGAAAAACACGAAATAGAACTTGATAAAAAGATTATTTCACAAGCAAAGAAACCCATTAAAAAAATGCTTGAAATATCATAAAAAGTATGTTAAAATACTGCACTATATTTTTACTTCTTTTTTCAAATTGTCTTTTTGCTCAGGACAGTATAAATAATAATGGTTATAATAAGTTTTTTTATAAAAACGGAAGTATAAAAAGTCAAGGACTAATTATACAAGGTAAACCAGAGGGGTACTGGAAAAATTATTATGAAAACGGCATTCTTAAATCAGAAGGAAACAGAAAAAATTTTGAAATAGACAGCATATGGATATTTTATAATGAAAAAGGGGACACCCTTGTTAAAATCAATTACAGTCAGGGAAAAAAAAATGGAATAAGAACAACATATACGGGAGACGAAATCATTGAAGAAAACTTTGAAAACGATATAAAAAAGGGGTTTTCATATAAATATTATCCCGGAAGAAATTTAAAATATAAAGTGAACTATATAGATGGGAGAGAAGAGGGTACTGCTTTTGAGTACTCAACAGATGGAAACATTATAACGATAATTGAGTATAGAAAGGGTTATGTAATAAACAGCGAAAACATAAATCGTTATCGGGAAGGGTTGAAACATGGTGTATGGAAGGAGTTTTATGAAAATGGACAGGTTAAAACCGAACAAAATTACAGTTATGGGAAAAAAGACGGATTTTATAAAGAATTTGACACAAAAGGGAATTTAATCAAGATAGTAAAATTTAAAGATGATTACGAAATACCGGATGCACCGGAGCTTTTAAAATATGATATTAAAACAGAATATTACAGAAACGGAAAGGTAAAAATTGTTCAAAGTTTTAAAGATGACATTCCGGAAGGAATAAGAAGAGAATACTCTCAGGAAGGAGAAATTACAAAATCTTATATTTTTAAAAATGGTGTTGTTATAGGTATGGGTATTGTTGATGAATCGGGCTATAAACAAGGTCCGTGGAAGGAATATTTTGACAACGGCCAGGTTGAAGGAGAAGGAATTTATGCCAACAGCCTGAAACAGGGGCAATGGAATTATTATTTCAGAAGCGGAAAAATAGAACAAAAAGGTACATATAATAAAAACGGAAAACCCGAAGGAAGGTGGATATGGTATTATGAATCGGGAAATGTAAGAAGGGAAGAATATTATAAAAATGGCTTGTATGACGGGAAACACCTGGAGTTAAGCGATTCAGAAAAAGTCATAGTTTCAGGGGAATATGTAGAGGGAGAAGAAGAAGGCCCCTGGATTTATGAAGTGGGCGACCAAAAAGAAGAAGGTTCTTATGTGACCGGAAAAAGAGAAGGCCCGTGGACTTATTATACAGGAGAAATGATTAATTTTGCAGGAAATTACACTGAAGGAAATCCCGATGGTTTACACACTTATTATTGGGAAAACGGAAATATAAAACAGCAGGGAAAATACATCATGGGAAAAAAGGAAGGAGATTGGGATATGTATGATTTAGATGGTATTAAAATAATAACCATAAGGTATGAAGATGGAGTAGAGATAAGTTATGATGGAAATAAAATAGAAAAAGATGTTGAAAAATGAAAAATTTGTATTAATTTTATAGTTTCTTTAATTGTAAAAATTATGATAAAATCAAGAATTTTAATAGTTGAAGACGAAGTAATTGTTTCAAAATATATTGAAGCTTGTTTATCAAACTTGGGTTATGAAATTGCCGCCGTCATCACGTCCGGGGAAGAAGCGGTGCAGAACACAGAAATCATCAACCCGGACCTGATATTGATGGATGTACGTTTAAGCGGAAAAATGAATGGCACCGAAGCTGCCGCGCAAATCAGCCAGAAAATGGATGTGCCCATTGTTTTTTTAACTGCCTATACCGATGAAAAAACCATTGATATGGCAAAGGATTCGGACCCTTACGGCTATCTGGTAAAGCCTTTTTACGAAAAGGAACTACAAACCACTCTGGAAATGGCATTACACAAACATGAAAAGTTCAGGCTGCTGAAAAAGGAAAGAGATTTGTTTTATTCCATTATTGAAAATAAAAATACAACTGACAGTATTTTTATTAGAACCAACAACCGACTGAAACGGGTAAAATATGATGAGATATGCTATGTAGAGGCGTTGCGGGATTATATTACCATCAATACTTCTGCAGAAAATTTCACTGTGAGGATAAACATGAAGGAGATACAGAAAATTCTCCCGGAAAAAGATTTTGTAAGGATACACAAATCTTTTATAGTGCGCATGGACAAAATTTTCTCAATAAAGTACACAAGTTTAATTATTGAAGGTTCGATGAAAGAACTTCCAGTTGGAAATTTTTACCGCAAGGATTTATACGGCAGGCTGAATATGTTATAAACTAGAAAATTAAAAAGTATTTAATAAATTTATAAAAAATGAAAACTGACAACAAATGACTTAATTTGTTGTCAGTTTTTTTTGTAATAAAAATGGCTTTTTACCAAGATAAAGATAAGACAAAATAACAGTACAAAGGCGACAGCACATACACTACAAACCCTTCACCACATGTGCACATCCGGATTAGATTACAAATGAATTTATCTAATCACAATCAGTTGGAATCAGAATAATTTTATAACAATTTGTACATTTGACTGATGATCTTCGAGAGTGTCATAACATTATTTTATATTCTGCTCTTTTGCATTTTTATTTCCAGATGGAAATTCTTCAGTTTTGAAGGACTGACCAAACCGGAGCTGACGTTGATATTTTTTATCAAAATAATTGCAGGACTTTTACTGATAATAATTTATTCAAGGTATTATATCATCCGGGGTGATGCCGATATTTTTAAATATTTCGACGACAGCGAAAAGATTTATAATGTTCTTTTTATTAACCCTATTCATTATTTACGCCTGGTCTTTGGAATAAATGCCGATAGCGAACAGTTGCAAAAATACATGGAAGGGACTTATGTATGGGCATTACAGACCAGCGATTATCAGCATTTTATTGCATCGGAAAAAATCGACCTGTTTAATTCGCATCGACTGATTACCCGTGTTAATGCCGTGATACGGCTTTTTTCATCAGGTTGTTTTGGTGTTCATACTGTTTTTATGTGCTTTTTCTCGCTTACAGGCTTGACGGCGCTGTATAAAAGTGTCTTTCCTTTTCTCAAAAAAAAGAAAAAACTGCTTATCCTGTGTGTTTTTTTCATGCCTTCCTTGCTGCTCTGGTCTTCGGGCGTTTTGAAAGAAGGGTTTCTTTTCGCAGGCATCGGACTGGCAGTATATAGTTTTTTTAAAATCACACACAGGCAACATTCGCTGTCAAATATTATTTTGTTTGTGTTTTCATTGTTGCTTATTTTATTTGTTAAGTACTATCTTTTAGCGGCCCTGCTGCCGGCTATGACTTCCTATTTCCTTGCATACAGGTTCAAACGATTGAAAACTATTTATGCCTACCTGCCGGTTTATGGACTTATTTTTATTATCGTTGCCCTGACACCATACATAAAAGGTGTTCCCAGCCCTCTCAAAGTTTTGTCCGATAAACAAGCCGATTTCATCCGCGATGCTAGTGGAGGAACCTATTGCGTAAGGGACAATGCCGGGAAGGAAGAATTTCTTTTTTTTCCACCAGGCACAAAACTTATAAAAGCAACCACAGATTCTGTTAACAGCGATTTTAAGGTAGCGCCCGGTACCATTGCTTACAAATACAAAGACGGCAAATTAACGGGGGAAAAAGAAATTATTGGATTCGAAAAAAGCGCTTCTGATTACTTTTGGGCGATATCGTCCATGCCTGTAGCTGGAAGTTTAATCAAATTAAAAAAACTGGAGCCCAATATTTTATCATTTTTCTCTTTGCTGCCTTCAGCAATTTTCAATGTTTTTTGCAGGCCACATGTATTTGAGATTTCATCCATAATGATGGCGCCTGCAGCGATCGAAAATTTTTTTATTTTGTTGTTTATCATTTTGTGCATCTTGCGTTTTGGCATTAACCGACAAAATTATAATTTACTGCTTTTCTTCACTTTATGTGTTTTAACCTGGTTTATTATTGTTGGAATCACTACTCCGGTTTTAGGGAATATTGTGCGTTACAAGTCGCCACTAATACCATTTCTGATGGTTTCCGGACTGTTGGTTTATAAGCCGGGAAAGTTTTTATAAACAACTGTTTAATTTTTTAATATATTTACCGTTCTTTTTTATTAAAAACAGGCATCAATGGAATTATTAGGCATTTTTGATGTACTCGTCCGTTATGCTGAAAGGCTCCTGAAAAGCGATGCTCTTGCGGGAAAAGAAGAAGGCGAATGGGTTAAATACAGCACCAACAACTATCAAACCGGACATTGAACACCCTACAAAACCTATAGTTAAAGAATGAAAAATTGAAGAAACAGACTTTAAATTCAACCAAATATAGAGTAATCGGACTTATTTTGTTGATAATTGCAATATTGCCTTATCTGTATATAAGTATGTATTGCAATCCTATAGCCGATGACTTTACTTATGCGTTTAAAATCAAAAATCATAATTTCTTTTCAGTACTCTTAAATGAATATTTGAACTGGAATGGCAGATATATTTCAAACATTTTTGTTATACTTAACCCAATTGCTTTTGATAGTTTTTTGGGATATAAGTTTGTACCTATATTCTTGATTTTTTTAACAGTTTATTCGATTTATTATTTTATTCGAAAACTAACGAATGAAAAACTGACAAAATATGAAACGTTAGTTTTTGCACTAGTTTTAACTCTATTGTATTTATATCAAATGCCAATAATATCTGAGGGGATATACTGGTATACTGGCGCTGTGACTTATCAATTGGGAAACATCTTTTTACTTTTCTATTTAGGAATTCTTTCGCAATTCATTTATGAAAAATATATATTCCACAATAGAATTATACATTTAATAATTTTAATTCTATCGATGTTTCTAACTGTGGGATTTAATGAAATATTAATGATTATCATTGTACTTCTTTCGTTATGTATATACCTTGTTTATTTATTAAATAGGATAAAAAAAAGAAAGTTGGTTTTCTATTTACTTATAGCATCAATATGCTTCGGTAGTATCGTTTATTTTGCTCCAGGGAACTTAACAAGAGAGGCATTTTTTCCTGATAATCACAACCTGATTAATTCGTTTATTCAATCAATAGCACAAAGCATTAGGTTCTTTTTTGATTGGATTTCATCAGCTCCCATAATTTTTATTTCTATATTATATTTTAAGCTTAACAGAACGCTTTCAGAAAATATTCCATTATTTAATAAATCATTTTACTTGTCACCTGTTTTCTCATTCAGCCTGTTATTTTTTATTATTTTCATAGGTGCTTTTCCTGCATATTGGTCAACAGGGATATTAGGGCAACACCGTACTATAAATACTTCATATTTTTTATTTCTCCTTATTTGGTTTATAAATTTAACAGTGGTTTATAACCAAAACCTGATATCATTTGAGCAAATTAATAAGAAAGTACAACTGGTATTTCTTGTTATAATATGGTGCTCGTTGGTATTTACCAAAAACGGCTACAATTTATTTCAGGACATTAGAACTGGAGATCATAAAAAGTATAATGACCAAATGGTTAAACGATATTCAATAATTGAAGAAAGTAGCGATACTATATATTTTGAACCAATAAAAAATAGACCCGCAACTTTGTTTGTTTTAGATATAACTGATAATCCTAAAAATTGGCAGAATTTAGGATATGCTATATTCTTCAATAAGCCAGAAAAGAGTATTATACTCAAAAGTAAAGATTAGAAAAAGAAGCTTAAAAAAGTTTTAATAAAAAAAGGTTAACAACGATAAATATACGTAATGCGGGGTGATTTAGTAAATTTGAACTTTAAAGCATTTCAATAAACAACGTAGCGGTTTGATAGTGGAGCGCCTTTAAATTCCGCACAACGCATATTCGAACCTTTATACATTAACAAAAACAAAATCAATTTGTTTTTTTGAAAGTAGAATTTTCTTCACCTTAATTTTTACCTTGTCGCCCAGGCGGTAACGCCTGCCAGAGTAGCGACCGATTACCACATAATTTTCTTCATCAATAAAATATACATCGTCATCCATATCGCGTATGGAAACCATGCCTTCGCATTTATTTTCGATGATTTCAACATAAATTCCCCATTTGCTGATGCCGCTGATATGTCCCTCAAATACCTGTCCCAGCTTGTCCGACATATATTCGGCCATTTTATATTTTATAGATGCACGTTCGGCGTCGGTGGCCATTTTTTCCATGTCGGAAGCATATTTGCATTTGCCTTCGTATTCTTCTTTATTTACCGGGGGTTTTCCATTCAAATAACGTTCCAGCAGACGGTGGACCATCAGGTCGGGGTAGCGGCGTATGGGCGAAGTAAAATGTGTGTAATGTTTAAATGCCAGCCCGTAGTGGCCTATATTTTCTGTGGAATAAACCGCCTTGGCCATGGTGCGTATGGCAAGCTGGTTAATCATGTTTTCTTCTCCCTTTCCTTTGATATTTTCAAAAATTTTGTTGAAAGAATCGGCCAGGGTTTTTGTGGTTTTGCTGTTGATTTTGTAACCGAGTTTAGAGACAAACTGAGAAAAAACGTCCAGCTTTTCGGGCAAAGGTTTGTCGTGAATGCGGTACACAAATGTTTTGGGTTGTTTGCCGTTATTGGGTTTTCCGATAAGTTCGGCCACCCTGCGGTTTGCCAGCAGCATAAAATCTTCAATAAGCTTGTTGGAATCTTTTTGCTGTTTGATAAAAACTTCAGTAGGCTTTCCTTTTTCATCATATCTGAATCCGATTTCTTCGGTATCAAACGCAAAAGAACCGCTTTTTAAGCGTTTTTCACGCAACAGGGATGCCAGACGGTTCAGGGTTTGAATTTCTTCTGAAAACAGTCCGGAACCCGTTTCAATAATCTGTTGTACTTCTTCATAATTGAAGCGGTGGTTAGAGTTGATGATAGTTTTGCCAAACCATTCATGGATAATTTCCGCATCCTTATTCATTTCTAACACAGCTGAAAAACATAATTTATCTTCGTTGGCCCGGAGAGAGCAGACATTATTGGACAAGACTTCGGGCAGCATAGGAACCACTCGATCGGCCAGATATACAGACGTACCGCGCCGGTAAGCTTCTTTATCAATCAAAGAGTTTTCTTTAACATAATAAGAAACATCGGCAATGTGTACACCGACTTGCCAATTTCCGTTTTCAAACGTTTTTAAAGAAATAGCATCATCAAAATCTTTGGCATCTTCGGGGTCAATGGTAATGGTGAAAACATTACGGAAATCGTGCCGTCTGCTAATTTCTTCGGCTGTGATTTTTACAGGCAGCATTTCTGCTTCGCGCTCCACATTTCCCGGAAACGACAAAGGGAAACCAAATTCCGCAATGATGGATTGCATTTCAACGTTGTTTTCTCCTGATTTGCCCAGCACTTCAATTACTTCGCCAAATGGGTTTTTGGAATTTTCGGGCCATTCATTGATTTTTACCAATACCTTTTCGCCATTTTTAGCATTTTTAATTTTATTGTTTGGTATGTAAATGTCAACAGCAACGCTTTGGTTGTCGGGTATGAGAAAAGAATAGTATTTTGTTACCTGCAGGACACCCACAAATTGATCTTTTGAACGTTTGATGATTTCTACGATTTGACCTTCAGGTTTTTTTCCCTGGCGGCCGGGCAATATCAGCACTTTTACTGTATCGCCGTTCATAGCGCGGTTGGTGTTATTGGGGGCAATAAAAATATCCGGACCCGGGTCATCCGTAATGATATATGCTTTGCCTGTTGATTTCATATCCACCGTGCCGGTGAAATAGGTTTTTTTAGGAAAATATGTACTGAATTTTTCGGGGTTGAGTTTGTATTTTCCTCTTTTTTCTTCTATCAGGCTTTTGTTTCGCATCAAGCTTTCGATTTGCTTCCTGATGATGTCACGATCGGCTTTGTCTTTTGTGCCTAAGGATTTTGAGATTTGCTTGTAATTAAGCCCGGTGTAAGGATTTTTAAAAAAAATGTTCAGAATTATGTCTGCAACTGTATTTGTGTTTTTTGAACTTCTGCGGGAAGAGTTTTTGCCCATGTTTTTTTTGGTAAAAATACATTTTTATGGCATGTTGCCGGAAAGATATTTTGCCCGTGATTATCAGCGGACGATTTTATACCTTTGCGGGCAATTTAAATATGTTTTTAGGATACAACTATATTGATGTCTTGGTAAACGTGGTTCTGGCGCTTATCATGCTGGGTATCGGGCTTTCACTGACGGTACGGGATTTTAAGAACCTGTTTGTGCGCCCCAAACCGCTGGTGATAGCACTTGCCGTGCAATTGTTTCTGATACCGCTTATTGCATTTATCATTGCGGCATTTTCAAATATTTCGCCGGAAGCTAAAGTTGGAATGGTAGTAGTTACACTTTGTGCCAGTGGGGCATCTTCTAATTTAATCACTCATCTTTTTAAAGGAAATGTTGCTCTGGCAATATCCATGACCACCATTAACAGTTTTATCACACTGCTCAGCATTCCGCTGATGGCAAATCTTGCTTTATTGTTGTTTTTGGGAGTGGAAAGAGAAATACATCTGTCGGTGGTTAAAACAGTTGTGCAGATATTTATTGTTGCTTTGATTCCTGCAGGCATAGGCGTTTTTATAAGGCGGAAAAAAGAAAATATTGCCATAGGCTTGGAGAAACCATTAAAAATAATTCTGCCGCTTCTACTGGGATTTGTTTTTACCATAAAAATATTTTTTGGGAAGGCAACGGGTGGTACAGGAATTACGGTTTCTGAAACTACAACCCTGATGCTCCCGTTGATGCTGCTGAATTTTTTAGCGATGTCAGCGGGTTTTTTTGTTGCCCGCTTATTTAAATTGAAATTTCAGGACCAGTTTACTATTTCAATAGAAGTGGGACTGCATAATACGGCACTTGCGTTGCTTATTACAGGAACTATTCTTAAAAGCCCCGAGATGGAAAAACCCGCTGTAGTTTATGCTATGTTTTCGTTTTTTACGGCCATTATTTTTGTGTTAATAGTAAAAAAGTTTTTCAGCAACAAACCTTAAAATAAAATCCGGATTTTGATATTTTTTTAGAGGCCGCAAAAATACTTTTACTTAACTTGTGCTTGATTTATTGACTATCTTTGCATTTTAAAACAATTTTATGATAACGAACGAACAAGTAAGGGAATTGGAAAAGCGTCTGGAAGACCTGAGGAGGTTTCTTTGACATTGATAAAAAGCTAAGCCAAATAGCTGAAGAAGAACAGATTGCTCAAAAGCCCGAATTCTGGGACGACCCGAAAAAAGCAGAAACATTACTGAAAAACATACAGGAAAAAAAATCTTGGACGGAAGCTTATGCGAAAGCTAAAACTTCTTATGAAGATGTTGTTGTTATGTGGGAATTTTTCATTACTGGAGAAGCCGGCGAGCAAGAACTGTTGCAGTCGTATCAAAATGCACTAATCGGCATAGAAAAATTAGAGTTCAGGAAAATGTTGCGCGGGGAAGAAGATAAGCTAAGCGCTATTATCAATATTAATCCCGGTGCGGGCGGAACAGAAAGTCAGGATTGGGCGCAAATGCTGATGCGTATGTACCTTAGATGGGGAGAGCGCAATAATTATAAAGTGAATATTATCAGCGTGCAGGAAGGAGATACCGCCGGCATCAAGTCGGCATCTATTGAGTTTGAAGGGGAATTTGCTTTTGGTTATCTGAAAGGAGAAAATGGAGTTCATCGCTTAGTGCGTTTATCACCATTTGACGCCAACAACCGCAGGCATACTTCTTTTGCATCCGTTTATGCTTACCCAGTGATTGACGACAATATTGTAATTGATATCAATCCTGCGGATATTGTTTTTGACACTTTTCGCTCCAGCGGCCCGGGCGGACAAAATGTTAACAAAGTGGAAACAGCCGTACGGCTGAAACATACTCCCTCAGGAATTATTGTTGAATGCCAGGAAACCCGTTCACAAATGCAGAACAGGGAAAAAGCCATGCGCATGCTGAAGTCGCAACTTTATGAAATTGAACTGAGAAAGAAACAGGAAAAAATTGATGAAATAGAAAGCAACAAAAAAAGAATAGAGTGGGGGTCACAAATACGAAGCTATGTGATGCACCCATATAAAATGGTGAAAGACTTGCGTACGGGTGTTGAAACATCAGATGTTCAAAAAGTGATGGACGGAGATTTGGAAGAGTTTATTAAAGCATTTTTGATTCAATATGGATAAAAATGTAAAAGCGTTATGTGGCGAAAAAGTTCACGTTTATCATCAAATATTTACAATTTTTTTTATGATAATTAAAAACATATTATTTTTTTCTTAGTTTAGCTAGAATTTTTTATAAAAAATAAGCCTTATTACGCTTTTCATAATTTTATTCCAAATTCCGCATTAAGAATTTTCTAATGCGTAGCATTAGGAATAATTAAGTATAATTAACTGTTTTTAAATAATTTATAATGTGAATTTTTAATGCGGAATCGACAAAGTAAATGTAATCCCGGCATTTAAAAATTGCAAGGAACATTTACTAAGTAGGGGTTACCCAGATTCAGCGCACAATCCTGCGCGCAACTCAATAGTTCACTAAGTTTTTATTGCGTAATATAGGATTAATGAAATCGGGCTTACAGAAAACACAACCCTTTATCAGAACCCCGCAAAAGAAAATGTTACTGTTAAAACCGGGTTGATACCATCCTCAGAAATAAATTTACAGATTTATGATTTGCTGGGAAACAAAGTTATAAAGGAACTTTACGGACAGGAAAACAGAGAAAACAATATTGTATTAGATTTATCTGTATTGCAGAGGGGCATTTATTTTCTGAAAATCAGCATCAGCGGAAAAAGCATTACCAGAAAAATTGTGTTGAGCTAACATTTGTTTCTTCAGAACAATTTTTACGAAAATTAATTTTTTGTGAATAGGTTATTCGTAATATGTCTTGTCGTTGATTTTTTTGTCAATGACGGTAGTTTGTAATCCGGCTTTTTTGGCTTTTTCCCAATATTCAACTGCTTGTTCCGGCAAATTGTTTTTGTATAAAATATCGCCATAATGGTCTAAAATAGTAGCGCTTTCTGAATTACTTCCGGCTAGGGCTTTTTCAATCCACGCTTTGGCTTCTTCATATTTTTTAAGGCGGAACAATACCCAGGCGTAAGTATCCTGATAACTAGCATTTTCAGGATAAAGAGAAATTAGACGTTTGCTTAATTGTTCTGCCCTCATCAGGTTGGTATTTTGCAGGGCGAGATAAAAACTGTAATTATTAAGGAGATATGCATTATTTGGTTCGATGCTCAGGGCTTTTTCAAAAGATTCAAAACTCAGATCAAAATTTTTGTTTTTATAATAACATTCCGATATGATAGTATAATACTTAATCAGCTGTTTATCGTCGTCGGCGATAAAGTTTTTTCCGGTCGTCAGAGAATTAATTGCTGAAGAAAAGTTTCCCTGGCGCATTTCAGCAAGCCCGTTGTAAAGATATGTTTCGGCTTGTTCCGGAAAAAGTTCCATAGCTTTTTTGCTTTCGGAAGCTAAAGCCGTGTAATCTTCGAGCAGGAATTCTATTATAAAAAGTTGTTGCCACACAACATATTTGTTGTTATCATACTCTACCACTTTACGAAAAGCATCACGGGCGCCCGAAAGGTTTTTTCCCCGAAAAAGAATGTCGCCTAAAACAGAATATGCCTTAGGTTCTTCAGGGGATGAGTCAACAACGATTTGAGCCAGCGAGGGAAGAGCTTGCTGGTAAGGGTCGTTGGGGTCTATCTCAAGGTTCATTATTGATAAAAGAATTTTAACCTTGCTGTCAATGTCTAAATCCTTGCTGGAAAAAGCCGTTTTCAGTTCTCCGATAGATTGTTCGTGCAAATTTTGTATTCTGTAATAATCAGCCAGCGAAAGATGTACGTAAGGGTCTTCAGGATTAGTTTTTTTTATCGCTTCATATATACTCAGGGCCTTAAGCGGCATATTGTTGGACATATATAATTCAGCCAGCAGGCCTTGGTATTGAATTTCTTCCGGAAATGCCTCAACAAGCGATTCTATTTCGCTGAAAGCTTTTGATTTTTTGCCGAGCTGCATGTATAATTTTTCTTTTTGCAAAGTGGTTTCGGCCTGCCTGCCGAATTTGTTTTCGGTAATATCATAGATTTTAATGGCCTCATTGTAATTGCCCTTGACAATCAATAAATCTGCCCAATCCAGATAGAGCTCCTGTTTATCAGGAAATTTGTCTGTTAATTTTTTATAGGTTTTGTCGGCATTATCATAATCCCTGAGAGCAATAAATGTTTGGGCCACAAGAAGAGAATACCACACATTATCGGGTTTCTTTTTGGCGGCATTTTTTATCAACACCAGAGCATCATCGTATTTGCCATCATTAAAGAGCAGAGATGCCATTTCGTACATGGCGGCATCGTTGTTGGGATTTTGTTTTATACATTGAGCAAAAAGGCCCAGGGCTTTGTCGAAATTGTTCAGATATTTTTCTTTTAACCCATCCAGAAATAATGCAGAATTTTGTAATAATTCTTCTTTACTAAGCTCTTTGGATGTATGACCTTGCTTGCTCTCATTTGTACCCCGAATATTCCAGGAAGGATTAGGTGTTTTGCAGGCGCAGAACATCCACAACAAAACGATGCAACACGGAAATAAAAAATTTATTTGATTGACAGAGATTTTCATCCCACTGAAGTATAATCGCCTATATTTAATTCGTATAAGTTTCCTTTGTAATCAACGTAATTTCCTATCATGGAATTATCCAAGTTTGCATCTTTTATGCAGGAATTTTCTTGAATAATACTGTTTGTAATTATGGAATTTTGTATTTGGGTGCCATTACCAACAGAAACATAAGGCCCTATTACCGAATTAGAAATAACTACATTTTCACCAATGAAACAGGGGGGGGTGATAATGGAATTGGAAAATTTTGCTTTGTCTGAAATCAGTTCGGTATTTTTCAAAATTTCCAGAAGGCGCTGGTTGGTATAAACAGTGGCATTTTTATTTCCGCAGTCAAGCCATTCGTCAACATTTTCGACATAAAAATGCATGCCGGCTTTCAGCAAATTTACTAGTGCGTCTGTGAGTTGATACTCGCCGGATTTAATAATATTATTGGCTATAAGGGATTGCAGTTCGGTGCGAAGCTTTTCGCCCTCTTTGAAATAATAAATCCCGATAATGGCCAGGTCAGAAACGAATTCATTGGGTTTTTCGACAAAGCCGCTTATAAGATGTTCTTTGTTTAAAGTTACCACACCAAAATCGCCGGGATTTTTAACACGATGTGCCCAGATAATACTATCTTTTTGTTTGTCAATCTGAAAGTTTGCCCGAAACAGAGTGTCTGCAAAAGCAATGATAATGTTTCCGCACATCATTTCCTTGGCACATAAGATAGCATGGGCTGTTCCCAGCGCTTCGTTCTGGTAATAGATACTCCCCTTAACTCCTAGGGAGCTGCATATATCAAGCAGCTTTTGTTCGTTATCAGCGCCAAAATTTCCGGTAACAAAAGCAATTTCTTCGGGTGTTTCATTAATAGAACCGATAAGGCTTTCAACAAGATGGCGTACTATAGGCTTGCCTGCAACGGGTATCAAAGGCTTGGGTATGGTGAGCGTATGTGGCCTCATGCGCTTGCCAATACCGGCCATGGGAATAATTATTTTCATAAAAGACCGTTTTTAATAAACGAGTTACTTTTTCAT
>Ga0265297_10002926_pt1 | contig 32664 bp, 25 predicted proteins | sample Munlanlwell13791_FD_192502 | JGI IMG/M metagenome (GOLD analysis project Ga0265297, IMG submission 192502) | Leachate microbial communities from a municipal landfill in Southern Ontario, Canada - Leachate well 137-91 | ecosystem: Engineered > Solid waste > Landfill > Unclassified | place...
GACTAAGTAGTATCAGAGGAATAATTTTTTCAGTGATTATTTTCATTTCCTGTTATTTATAACTATTAATATAATGCCAACAAACAACGTAAAACCGGATAATATTAACCCCAGATATAAATAACTTTGAGGTAAATAAAATATGGTTACAGCCTGGCTACTGGTATTATTTAACAAAAATGCGTTCATTCCTGCTTCGGTCCGGAAATGAGCCGCGGAATTAAGAAAATAGTTTTTGTTTAACAAGGCTTGCCACCAGACAAAATCCCCTATTCTTACACGCCAATTAGGATTATAGTTTTCAGTGAAATTTAGATATGTATCCCCGGGTAAGTTGGGAACGGTAAAGGTATACCAAGCGGGATTAACAAATAAATAATTTATTTTTATAAAATCTTGATCTACCATCAGAGTTTCCGGATTGACAGTTAAATACAGGTGCGGTTTAAATCCGTAGTTTTCATGAATGGTTATTTGAGGACCAAAATCATCTCGATTTACCGTGTCGGGAATATTTTTAAGTATCCGGGAATATTCCCGGAAACCACCGGAATAATAAACAAAAAAGTTATCATTGTTCGCCACATCTTCGGGGGGAACGACTATATACCTGATAGAGGATTGATCGAAAAGCCGCTTAGTTGAATCCTTGGATACAAAGTAATCCATTTTTTGCAGATAATTAAATGAAATGGGAAATTCTTGAAATTTGGCTAACTTTCTCCAACTGTTTTCTATCTCATCGGCGGCAAACACCCGGGGATGAATTTCGGAAAAATACATCCATTTAGAGTAACGAGGGATAGACAATACCCGGTAATATTCGGGGTCATTTTTCAGGTGTTCATCCAGTAACAAAAAAGCATCCGGAACGGTCCGGTTTATAAACAGGGTTTCGATTTGCCCGGTAATTAAAGGTTTTAGGTTTATAAAGGAGAAAAAAATTAAACTAAAGATGAGAATCGGGTATAGAAACTTTTTGACGGATTTAATACTATCAATCTGTAATGCAATTAAATTTGTATAACCCAACGCAGTAAGCAAATATAGCTTTGAACTTTCTCTGAACAGTCCAAACCCAGGAAAATTCCAATATAGCCACTCATAAATTTTTGTAAAAGGAGGCGAGCTTTGTTTAGTGAGAAAAACCCCGAGGATGGAAATGAGTAGAAAGAAATGAGTTTTTTTGGAAGAATTAATTTTTGGATTTAGGATAGATGATAGAGCCAGAATTGGGAATAACCAAAAATAAGAACTAATTTTTTGAAGTTCAAAGCTCTGATTCGGATACCCCCCAGTCCAATTCCAAATTGACAGTGAAAAGGCGTTTTGGATGGTATACAAACTGTCACCAAACAAGCCTCTGGCCGCTACTCCAATAACATTTTCACTGATTCCGCCTACCAAAGTGGGCAAAATCCAGTAAAGATTCAGTAATAAATAAAAAATACCTGACAAGATTATATTTTTGTAGTATTTTTTCAGATCTTGTAAACAAGTAACAATAAAAAATAAACCCAGAACTATGCCTAAGATATAAGTTATCCGTATTTCGTAATTGGAAATAATTGAAAAACTGATAATAAATAACAGCCAGTTTTTGAGCTTGTTGATTTGTAAAACCTTGATGAACCAATACAACAAAAGCGGCGCAAAAGCATTAACAAAAGCGATAGGTAAATGTGCCGTCTGGATGGTGATAAAATAGGTATTGGATGCGTAGAACAAGGCGACTGCAAAAGAGGTGATACGGTTTTTAGTAATTCCCAAAGCCAATATATAGGGTGAAAGAAAACCCATTATGGCTATTGGTATAAACATGTTGATCTTGACTGCCTGGTCAAAACCTAAACCAAGCCGCACAAACACTGACCACAAAGCCATGAATATGTTGAAATAAATTTGGACATTGGGAGTTCCTAACCCCCAATAAACATGCACCCAGCTCCCCCATCCGGAAAGCAAACCCGAGACGGTATCATCCGGCCACCAGTACCAATCGGAAAAGGTTAAAACACTGTTGGGGACAAACCAAAGGCGATGAGACAAAATAGCAATAACCACCAGCAACACAGGAAAAAAATATTTAAGGAAGTTTTTGGGCCACATAAAGCAATCCCGAAGACAATGGAACAAAATTAACGAATAACCTGTCCAACAAAGACAAGGGGAAAGGGAAAAAGAATAATACTCCCTGTTTTTTTACCATTTTAAATCCCGTATATTCCAATATTTCTGCCAATGAGCGATGAGTAAATATTTTCAGATGGCCTTCTGATTTTCTTCCTTGACCTAAGGCTTCCCAAACCCGGCCGAATTTTTTTTCACTACTGGTTTCGGAAAACAGTGGTTGGATACCAAGTGGAACGATAATTCTGTTCAACCAACACACTAGGTTGGGAGTGGAAATAATCAGATGACCCTTTTTGATCAATATACGGTTTATTTCCCGGAGTAAAAAATCAGTGTTGGGAACATGCTCTATTACTTCTCCCAATATCACACAATCAAAGCTAGCGTCTGGGTAGGGAAGACCTTTGGTTATATCGGCCTTTTTATAAGTATATTTTCCCTTGGAACTGTCTGGATACACGTCTACACCGTGGATTTTTGCTTGTAAATGGCGCTCGTTTAGTTGGTGTATCAGGTAACCATTACCACAGCCTATGTCCAGGATTTTTTTAGGATGTAAATCCTTAATTAAACTAATAATTTTTTGCAGACGATCGTCGGTTCGGACAATGTAAGTTACGTTTTGTTCGTAGTATTTTTTAAAGTCCATTTTTTTGAAACACTAGAGTCATTAAAGCACAGTGAGTTTTGTTCATATTCCCTACTCCCGCAGGGAGAGGGTAGTAACCTGATCCATATTGAGAATGAAGTTTAAGACCATATAGCAAACACCAATCGCTAAACCATTTTGAAGTATAGATACACTTGTGAGTCCAGGACTTTCCCCATTGGTTATCCTTGTACCGATGTATGGCCAATGGGTTACCCAAACCGGATTTGATTTCCGAGGCGTTGCTCAGGTCAAACGGAGCCCAACCGAAGAGTAGAGCAAAAATATTGTGCCAGCTGGATAAATTGTTGGTACTTACAACCAGATAACCGTTTTTTTTAAGTACCCGGGAAGATTCTTTCAAAAAGAAATCGATATCAGATAAATGCTCCACAACCTGATTGGTAACAATGCAGTCCATGGACGAATTATTGAGTGGCCATCTTTCCCGATCGGCTTTTACAAATAAGACTTTAATATTTTTTTTGACGGCTTTTTGACCAGCTGCTCGGACAGGTTCAATACCGAAAACAGCTTTTGCTTTGGCTGCCCTTGCCCAAATTTCGGTATTGTTTCCGTCCCAACAGCCAACATCAAGAAAGTTAGCGTGCGGCCCAGTAATGGTCAAGGCCTGAACAATATTTGCTGTATTTAATCTTTCGGCGCTTAAGTACAAATTTTGAAAATAGTCTTTCATTTATTTACTTTTTGATATTTGACGAATATTCCGACAAATCCGTTTGTCTTGTATTCTATATTAACTTTTTTATTTAGAAAATCACTAAATAAGGGTTTCCGGCGTAATAACCATTTAGAAAAATATAAATCCAATATGAAAATTACTTCCCAAATTCCACCCTTTATTTTAATAATTTCCGGATTAAGTTTATGCGCGAGTCCCAATCTGACTAACCGCTCCTTCGAATAATGCCGATGGCCAATCAGCCACCAAGCGGGATCAAATAATTTAGACAGGAAATGGCTGAAGGGAGTAGATAAATAAAATACCCCTCCCGGCTTTAGGACCCGGAATATCTCGGTAAACATTTTATCCTCTGTATTTACGGGAATATGTTCTATTACTTCCCAACTGACAACCGTATCAAATGAGTTATCGGGAAATGGTAAGTCTAGTGCGCTGGCAACAACGGTTTTGACTTTGGGGTTTTTTACATATTTTCGAATGGTTTCCAGATCATGATCCGATATTTCAGTGCAAGTAATGTGTGATGCCTTACGTTTGAGAAAATTTAATTCGCACCAGCCAAAACCGCAACCGATGTCAAGTATTTTTTTATCATTTATGTTTTGGTTGTCAACTAAACTAACACAATAAAGTCTGTGTCCGGTAATATTTTCGTCTGGTTTTTCGTGCAATATATTATTCATTTATAAGGATTTATTTTTTCATTATTTTTTACGAATAATGTTTCTGACTGACCCCACATGACCCCGATAAAATTACAAACTTTTAAATACATGAAACCGATAGTGTGAACAGGATCAGTAATAAGGATTTTCCAATTTCTGATCCACCCACGACGAATGGGTAAATACTGTAAAGCGGCTTCTTTGGGATTTTTTGAATAATATCTGGCCATATTTTTTCCGTAATATCGCCACTTTTTTACTGTACCCCAGGGAGTCCGTTCGCCTTCGTGGTGAATGATAAACGAACTTATCCTGCCTACCTGCAAATTCATTCTTCTGGCCCGTTGGCTAATGTCAAGGTCTTCTCCGGAGGCAACCAAGGATTCGTCGAATCCTTTCAGTTGTTTAAAAACTGAAGATTTGAAGAATCTGTATCCTTCCATATCCAGATCACCGACATAACACTTTCTTTCCAGAATAATACATTGATTCCAAAACCCGGTACCCACTGATTTTTCAGGTATTACTAAGGCGTCAAGTACGGGCATTTGGGCAATACAATCTGCTATCACAGTTGGTTCCAGTTCCATATCGGAATCGATAAAAACTATGTATTTTCCCTTAGCCTGCCAGGCTCCGTAATTTTTTTGAGCTGCCCTCTCCGGACCACAATCAAATACCCTGGTTTTAAATTTTTTAGATAATTCTTTGGTATTATCAGTAGATTTGTTATCAATAACTAAGATCTCAAGGTTTTTGTAGGTTTGTTTCTTTAGGCTTTCCAGGCACAGCTTCAGTAATTGGGCTGAATTTTTGGTGGGAATGATGACGGATACCAATGGTTGCATAAATAATTAGATAGGTAATGACAATTATAGTGCTTATTAAACTGATTATAAAGCCGATATGTGTAAGCCTCTGCGGTGAGTAAAATAAAGTTAACTCCAAATCTAGACCGTAATCATTGTCAATAAAATACTGAGGTCTAAGGGAATACTGGTTCAGACCCAAATCTGATATTTCGTGAAAGTCATCGGGTAACTGATTACCTTTAATATATAATTTCCAGTTTCTATCGTATGACTGGGTAAAATTTAAATACACTTTGTCTTTAATATTCCGGACAAAGACAGTGTAACGAACGGGGCTGACTTTTTGGTAATATACCTGAACAAATTCCTCAGGAGTCTGAGCGCTTTCCCGATGACTGGTGAGATATAGTAGTGGGCGGTAATTTGTATTTTCAAAGATAAAGATATCATTGGAATTGATATCTATTTTTTTTAAATAAGGTAATCCACTTAATAAAGTTAAAACGTATCCCCTATCAGAATACTTATAAATATTAAAAATATCATCCTGTGTACCGTTTGAATCGGGAATAATCAGATACTTTACGGACAGTCTATCCAAAATATTATCTGAATAAGATTGGCTGATCAGGTCAAAGATCTGATGTTCGGTATTTTTTATGCTATTACTGGTATTTTCCATTTTTGTATATTCATCCAGAGCAGGAAGAATTTTATAAAACTGATAGTGAAATAATTCATAAAGACTTGTTTTAGGATGAGTTTCATCGGTATATGCCCACTGAGAAGCGGCAGGTATCCACAGGGTCCGGAAATAACCAGTTTGATCCGTTAGGAATTTGGCGACTGCTTGGTAATCCGGCGAAATCTGTTTTTGATTGAACATCAAACCGATTTTTCCGGTTACCAATGGAATAGTGTTTAATAGAAATATTCCGGAAACCGTGATAACCAAAAAGCTCAAAGCTATTTTTTTGGTCAAGTGTTCATTCCATATATGAAAAGAGGCCTTGACATAAAAAGCGATAAGCACTGAATAGCCCAATGAGGACAGCAGATAAAACTTGCTAGCTTCCCGAAAAGCGTTAAAACCAGGAAAGTGAGTATACAACCACAAATATAGGCCGGGAAAAGGAATGTCGGATTGTTTGGTAAGTAATATTCCCAATATACTTATTAATCCAAAAAAATATACATACTTATTTTTCAGGTTGGCAATAAGTCCCAAACCTGCAAATACGGGGATGAGCCAAAAGTGATATGGAATAGGCTGGATCTGCCAGTTTGCATAAGCACCACCGGTCCAAAACGGATAAAACAGGGCGATAGACTGTTTTAAATTCATAAACTGGTTTCCAAACAATTGTCTGCCCAATAACAAATTATCTGATCCGGAGCCAGAAAAACTCAGAGGTAAAAGCCAATAGATGTTTGAAAGAAGCGTTATGGCCATCGGTGTACTAGTGAGAAATACAAGCCAGAGGATAGATGACCGGTTTTTGTTTTTCTGGATAAATAACAAATAAAAAGCGGTAAATAAAAATAATACCCAAGCAATAATGTAAAAAATCCTGAACTCGTAAAAGGAGGCAATGAAACAAACTATTCCTGTAAGAACAGCTGTAGAAAACTTTTTGAACTTTAGCATGATTAAATATAAAAACAGGATCAGAGGGGCCAAACCGTAAACAATAATTATCTGGATATGGCCATAAGATTGTGTAGTCAGGATATAAGCGTTGTAAGAATAAACCAGTGAACCCACAAAGGAAGCGATTTTATTTTTGGTTAAATGGTGGATGAGAATATAAGAAAATAACACCGGAAATATTATTGAAGGGATAAAGATAAACAGTTTTAATACCAATGTCAGTTTTACTCCAATGAAGACAAATCCCGCTAACAAATGATATAGCGGGTAAGAAGACATAATGATGTTGTATTGGCCAAAACCCGTACCAGAAAATACCGTGTCCCATGCCAAAGGTGTTGCAATCCAATATTTCCAGGCTTCCGGGAATTTCATAAAAAAACTAAAGTCTCCCCAGGAAAAAAGAGAGTTTTGGAAAATCCATCGCCAATAAACTACCATGGCGATAACTAGAAGTAGTATGGGAGTGATATTTTTTTTAATTAAACTCACCTACCGTCTTTTGGATGATCCGATAAAACCTATCAGATTGAATTTCCCAACTAAAATTTCGGGAAAAGCTAAGTGAAGTTTTTCTGAGAGAAACATTACCGCGTAGTTTTATAATTGTGCGGGCCATTTCATTTATATCTCCATCCCTTATCAGATATCCGTTTATCCCGGTTTTAATCGAATCTCTATTCCCTTCTACATCAAAAGCTACTACAGGAGTTCCCTGGGTATTGGCTTCAATGTTAACTAATCCCCAACCTTCCTTGTAACTGAGATTGATCAGTAAGTGGGAGTTTTTCAATAGCCTTATTTTTGTTGGTTCATCCACAAACCCCAAAAAACTGACCTTACCGGCTAATCCAAGGCCAGCAACCAATGTTTTCAGATTAGTTAAATAATCATTACCAGATTTACCTACCATCAACAATTCGGAGTCCGGATATTTTTTTTCAATTAGGGAGAATACCCGAATAGCTCTTTCAGCACCCTTCATCTTTACCAGTCTGTTGAGAAATATCAGGGAAAATTTCTGTGATTTTTTCGGGACCCGGGATAAAGGCGGTAAAGAGACGCCGTGATTAACTATGAATATTTGTTTACACATAATCCCCACGTTTATGAGATCCAGTTTTGCACTATTTGAACCCACCACAAATATGTGATGCCTGTACATATTGATAAATGATTTTTCCAATTTTTGACCGATAATATTTATAGGAAAGGGAAACATTTTATTCCATATTTCACCCGCAACTTCCTGAAGATATACTATCAAGGTTTTTTTCACATACAGACTGGTCAATAAGGGAATACCGTGAATGCCTTCAACTACTACATCAACTTCGTTTTTATATTTGGTCAGATAATTCCAAAAAACCAGAATGAAATATATCGGATAAGAAAATATTAATCTGGAAAAATTTAATCCCAGCGGGATACCGATATACCTAAAGTTGATTCCGGATATGGTTTCCCTGTCAATGGCATTATTATATTTGGGCGATAACCAGATAACCTGAGCCTGATATTTTGAGATCCATCTTCTGGCGTGTTCGTAGGTAACAAGTTCAGCTCCTCCAGCAGCCGGATCGCGCAGTGATCTCCAGTTGATAATTAATATTTTCATAACTACTTAATTATGACATTACTTCCATATGTCCTGAGACTAGGCTTTGTACTCAGGCACCGCATCAGCATAAACATTACTATAAGCACGGCTACATAAACGCAAAGAGGTAAATGTATCAGATAAATTGGTGATTTTTTTGATATTGCCAGACGTATTGATTCATAAATTGGTAAGACCAAAGTAAAGGTGTAGGGTATAAATAAATACTTCTTTATATTTAAAAATCTATCCTGGTATATTTGCCTTCCTATATATACGTTTTGACCCAGATTATCAATAAAGAATATGTTGTTTTTTACCCGCCATTCCAATTTGTTAAAGTAATTTTTAAAACTGACAGATGAATAATGAACTACAGGATCATTGATAGTTACTGCCAACTTGGGATTTAATGATGCCAATTGATAAAAGGCGTGGTTTAAGGTATTGATTTTAGCATTAATTCCAGGATATGTTTTCAAATAATATTGCCGGTTAAACATACTTCCGCCTGCAGTAAGTTCAAAGATGGATGATTTATAGACGTTTTTGATATCGAATATTAGGTATTTATCTGTTTCAATGTCTACCGGAAATCTTTTTTTTAAAGATACAATAAAGTGCTCGTATCTCTTTGGGAGATGATACATAAACAAGGAAAACGGATCACCATAATCATTAATGTAGTCAATTATTGCGGGATACGAGTCAGGGGATTTGTATCCACTACCCACCAACATATTGATATTCGGATGACTGGAAAATACTTCCAGGCGATTTTTGAAACTGGAGGTATTTTCCAATTCCTCATCGGAATCCAAAAAAATAACATAATCTCCTTTTGCATGCTGAAAACCCAATAATTTGGCGTGATTTTGTTCAATTTTTGGATTATGAATTATTTTGGCGCCGGATTTGCGGGCTAGTCTTAGAGTATCATCAGTCGACCCGCCATCAACTACTAACACTTCATAGTTACTATTTTTTAAAGTTTGTCGGGCTATAGACTGAAGTACAACCGGCAGATTTTTTTCTGAGTTGAAAGTAGCAATAATAATACTGAGCCAGAGATTATTCATATAGGTAATCAACAATAATTTTAGAAGGAGACAAATTATTTTTTACCGGTTTTCTTTTGAACTTTCCAGGGTTATTTAAAAAGTTTAAAATGGTATTTTCCTCCATACGGCTTAATACGGCATTTTTTTTTAGTCCTTCGACTCTTTCCGTATGTTTTCTTAAAATCAGACAGGGTTTTCCCATATAATAAGCTTCTTCCTGATTACTTCCACCATCAGTTATAAAGAATTCTGCATTGAAGACTAAATTCATAAATTTATAATAAGGTAAACGTGGCACCGTAACCACATGATATTTTTTTAAATCGGAATCTGTAATATTAATAGACTGTAATAACTGAGACGTCAAATCATGCTTAATCAAAACACAGCCAATTTTGCCTTTGTTTTTCAGTATAAGCTGTAAGACATCTTTACTAATATTTTTATTAAATAAAACATGTTCCTGCCGGTGAATAACAAGAACGAAATAATGTTTGCAGGGAATTCTGATATAGGTTTTTGAATTGTATTTTGTCGTATCCTTAAATATATCGATAAGACTATTTTGAAAAGTGTTCACTTTGGTACTGTGAACTTGCCGTAAGTTATCCAAAGACCACTTATTGGGACAAAAATGAATATCGGCAAGTCTGGAAATTAAAAACCTAGTTAATTCTTCAGGAAAGGGTTCTAAAAAATTAAATGAACGTAAGCCGGATTCAATATGAACCAGAGTGAGTCCATATATTTTGGCAATCAGAGAACCGATAAGCGAGGAGACCGTGTCACCATGGACGATCAAGAAAGTGGTCTGTTTTTCTTTTCCGGAAAATTCAGATTTTAACTTAGTAATTCCCTGTAACAGGGTAACGATACTCCAATGTATAAAGTTCATTACAGATGACCTGTCTCCCTTATACGACAATTCTATATCGGCTTTGATTTGATCCATAAAACCCACAAAATCGCGATAGAGAATTTTTCCCTGACCTGAAGTAATTAATTTGAAACTGATCTTTCGACTTTTAAGTTCCTTTAGTACTGGTAATATTTTAATAAATTCAGCAGTGGTACCGACAAAGAAATAGATATGTTTTGGTTTTTTTCCTGATTTCATGCGCTGATTATATACTTTAATTAAACTGGTAAACCAAAATGGAGTCGAATGATTTGAGTAATGTGGCGCACTTTTTTATTTGATTACTATCCGAGGAAATCACAGCATAATCAATATCGGGATCAATAATACGGCAATTGATAATGCGGCTCGATCTTTCGTCTCTGTCCACAGTGTTTATGGATAAACTTTCCAACATCTGCCGGTCCCCCAGATATAATGATTTCCCACTATAGGCCTGGATAACTGAACCGGAACGGAAGGTTTCATCAACAATAATGGAATTTTCAGGTAAGTCTTTGAGAAACTTGATAAGGGAAACCAGTTCGGAAGAAATATTTTGTTTGCCAGCATAAGAGATATATTGCCTAGCAATATAGGTGTTTCCCGGCAATAAACCCGCGAATATAACAATAAAAAACAGCAATCCAACCATGCGATTTTTCAAATAAACTTTTGCAATCAGCAAAGAAAATCCTATTATCAAAGGAATAAAAACAGGATAGGTAAACTGAATGGAATTCCAAGCAGCTCCGCGCTGAATAAATAACATTGGGATAATGATTCCAATAAGTGCCATGACTGTATAAATTTTCGGAAGTTTCCTGACGGTTAAGCCGGCAATTAGGATATGGAAATTCACTGCAAAAAAAGTGGTAAATCCGATCAAATACAATTTGATAATCCCCAAATGTGAGTTTGCCGCTATCAGGGTCTGGCGGCTAAGTTCCCACCAAGAACCATTTAGACGATCGGGGCTTTCGTACATAGTTTTAATGAACCATAGAGGTGAAAAAGCTAATACCTGTCCTGACCCGACCGTGGAAAAATATAAAACAGATAATACTATCAAAGTCGTAACCAAAGAAAATAAGTGGGTATAGTGTTTGGTAGCAAACCGATATAGGTCATAAACAATAAGGGCAACAATCCATACCAAAGCTGTGTGGGATTTGACCATGAATAAAGCCCCGGACAATAAACCCAATAATATTTCATTTCCATATGTAAGTTTTGTGGATACGGCTTCCAGAAAAATCAATATCAGAATTAATGAAAATAAAAGTGGATAATTGACAACTTTGGTAGAAAAAAAATCAATCCAAGCTATAGAAGGATTTGATCCGAATAAATAATAAATATTACTTCCAAGTTGCAACAAGGTCACTGCCGATATTCCCGAAAGGATAGACTTTGTCATGGAATAAGACAATCTGTAAATCAGTACCGTTAATAGCAGTAAATACAAAGGCCCTATAAAATAAAAATATAGTTTGGGAACTGGTATACCAGTGGTTTGGTGAATTAATGATATCTGCAGGTCTACCAAATAATGATAGCTTGAAAGTTTGGTACCAGAATAGATTGGGTTTTCCGGCGGGACTGATTTGATCAGGTTATTAACAAGACTCAAATGCCAGGTAGAATCAACATAGTGAGCACCGTACAAGGAAATTCCTGCCTTTGTTTCCTGACCAAAAGGAACCAGTAACAGGCTGTTTGTGTAAAGGGCAATAATTATAAACAACCAGGCGACGGCAGGGATTTTAAAAAATTTTTTTTGTGCTGAATCTTTTTTGGTAATTATAATTAGCCAAGCCACCGGACCCTGAAGCAGGACTAAAGGAACTGACAATGAATACCAACCAAATATCCCGACAATATATATTTCCAGGGAAACGGTAAATAAACCCAAAGCAATAGATGCGGCCAATCTACGATCGACTGGTTTAATTAGGCCAGAAAGTACCAGATAACCGACTGGATAAACACAAATAAATATAAAACCAATAAATTTCAACCAATCCATTAGGGAGTGTTTACTCTGAAATTAAGTTCGGGGTCAAAAACCCACTTCCTGTTGTTGTCATCCGAATAATATTTTAAAATTTTTAGACGGTAGAAAACCGCCAAAGTATCAAGCAGCATCCGATATATGAAATACCACATTTTTTTACTGGTCAAAGTGGAATTTTTACCAAAATCTATGTCAATCTCCACCGGGGCCTCAAATATTCTGGTGAAACCAATACTATGCGCCACCGCCAATATTTCAATATCGAACGCATAAGTTTTGATGAGTAATCTTGGAAGCACTTTTTCCAAAACAATTCTTCGGTAACACTTTAAACCAACTTGAGTATCCCGGATATTTAGACCAAATAATATACGAACAATTAACTGATAACCCATGGAGAAAAATCTCCGTTGCCAAGAATAAATGACTTTCGAAACAGGATGGCGCTTTGAACCAACCACTATATCCGCGCCATACCATTCAAAGTGCTCCAAGATCATTGATAACCCGTTGGGATTGATATCCATACCGGAGTCAATAAAGGCAACTATGTCCCCCTTTGACTTGGCCATACCATATCTGACGGCATTACCTTTGCCTTTGTTGGTCGGGTAACCCACGACCAGAATGTTAGCTTGGGTTGAAGCCAATTTTGAGGCATTTGCGTAAGTTTTGTCTTCCAGAGTACCGTCTACCACACAGATTAACTCTGACGGATATCTTAGACTGTCCAGAACGTTTTTTATGCGACGCAAATCCTTTACTATGGTCTTTTCTTGTTTATAGGCCGGAACGATGACAGAAAGTTTATTTACTTTCATAAGGTTATTTTAACAAGTTTGCCTTTTAATAAGGCCAGGAGAAGGATCAGGCAGGCAAAAGTAACTACCGTAGATACAGTAATTACTTCTAATAATGAAGTGTGGAAAAGAATAATCCCGATAATTTGCAATATAGCTGCACCCGCAAGTATGGTGACTATTTTGGTGTGGTTGACGGAAAGGTAAAAACCAACTAAATAAGTTACCAAGGTGAAGAAAGCTATAAACAACCCGAAAGGGAATAATAATTTCGCTGCATACAAATATTGATTTCCGTATAACAAGCTGACTGCAAATTCCGGAATAGTCTTATAGACAGTCAACATCAGCACACAAATAAAACCTATTAACAAAAAACCGAACCAGAAGATCTTGTGAAAATTTTCTCCATCCGATTTTCTCTTTGAGACCAAAGGAAACATTACGCCGGTCACGGGGCTGGCACCAAAAACGATGATTTTTCCCATAGTGGAAAGCGCTGCATAGGTACCGGCTTCCTGAGCGGAAAAAAAATGTTTTACTAGGAGTAGATCTGATGAAAATAAGGAAGTGCTGGCAACTGAATATAGTAAAACCGGAAATGAATATTCGATAAATTTTGAAAGTCCAACAGGATTTGAATGAGCATTTTTTAAGTATGCTGAAGAAAATATATACGAAAGTCCAATACCAATTCCGGAAGCAATTAAAATCCCTAACATTGAACCGGAAACCGATAAACCTAATAGCACAAAAGTTATACTAATTATGAGTTTGAAAATATTTTCGGTGAGGTAGGTGGCAATAAGTTTATTAAATTTCAGTAAACCCTGAAGAATAGATCTCAAAATAGTTGAAGGAATCAAGATGGCAAATGAGGCGGAAAGAATGATTACCGGAAGCAATGATCGGATTTTTAAAAATTCCTGTAAATATTTTGAAAATCCTAATGCTATGAGTGAAATTACTATTCCAAGAATAACTGATTTTTTCATTATCCAGGATAAAAATCCTGATAATTCCTGTTTGTTTTTCATGGAGGAAACATATTTGACTACGGCAAGGTTGATGGATGCAGGCACTGTACCAACCAGTACGATCAATGAAAACAGTGAAGCCATTTCCCCATAGGCTACAGGACCCAGCATACGCCCCATGAAGACGTGATAAATGTAATTGATTACATTATTAAGATTGGTTCCAATGACCATAACTGCGCTGCCGGAAAAGAGTGGGTGCTTTACAATGTGAATTATTTTTTGCTTCATGAAACCCAGTAACCTCTGACAAATAATGACAGATAGAGTAGATTTAATACTAAACTAATAAAAAGATAGGTGTATTTATAAATCGGTTTTATACCACTCAACCATTGACCAATAATGATGAAGGCCGGAAACCCGGCCAAAACATATCTAGGCATTGAAGTAAACGACCCGGTTAGAGTGGGAAGAATAAAACAGGCAAAGTTGAAAAAAGCGTATGATAGCCGATGTTTAAAAAAGACAAAAATGCTCAGTATAAAAAAAATGACCGAAGTGGCAAATTCCAAGATAATTGTATAAAACAGAGGATCTGACCGGTTAAATGTGGCAAATATCTTTAAATATCTCCAAAATACCTGCGGCAATAAAACCAGCGTATCAGAACGGCCCTGAGCAAAAGTAGATTGGACATGTAAAAAAGCCAGGGGGTCTCCGGTAGTTTTAGCCAACTGACTCATAAATAAGACCAAACCTAAGGGAATTAATAGCACCGGAATAATTTTTTTGATTTGGTGTTGGGAGATCAATTCAATAATAAGGGCAGGAAATAATAATATCCCCGTAATTCTGGTATAACTGGCCAATGCGCCCATAATGCCTGCAAACCACCAACGCCCCGTTCTGGCAAAATAAAATGACGCAATAGAAAGGAAAAAAAATAATCCTTCTGTGTAAACAAAACTAAAGTAAAAACTGACAGGGAAAGCTAATAAGGCAATGTAAACCCAACGTGAAGTATAAAGCGAATAATCTAAAGCCAGCAATTTTTTAAGGAAGAAACCACCTGCAACAAATGACCCTAAAGAAATTATTACTCCGGCAATATTGTGATTTTTAAAGGCGGGTCCAATTAACTTAATCAGGTCTATGTATAGAGGAAAAAACGCTTGTTGACTGACACCTACACTACTGCCCCGAGCGATATTTATATAGTGGATTCCGTCAAAATTGGCACGGGAGTACAAAATCGGGTTACGTAAAAAAGGGTTGGGATCAAGTTGTCCAGCCAACTCCATACCACCAAAAAACTTGTCCCGAATTGGTAAGTATCTAACGGACAAGACCGTACACACCACCGTAAGCAGCTGCCAAACTACAATTGTTGATATCAAAAACCTGTTGGTCATATGAAGCTTTGATATGCAAGAAGAGTATTTTTTGCGGTCAGATCCCAGGAGAATTTTTTTGATTGGATAATTCCTTTTTGAGATAAGTCTTTTCTGAGACCGGAATCCGAAAGTATCTGGGAAAGTTTCTGCCGGATATCATTTTGGTCGTTCGGATCAAAATAAACGGCAGCATCACCCGCAATTTCCGGAAGAGAATGAGAATTACTGCTGACAACCGGAGTCCCGCAAGCCATAGCTTCCAAAACGGGGATACCGAAGCCTTCCGCATACGATGGTTGGCAATATATGGTTGCGGCATTGTAAATCTCAGCTAATTCCTCATCAGGAATAAAACCCAACCGGTGAACCAGTGGGGATTTGAATAAAGAAATCAGTTCAGAAACATGCTGAAGCTCCGGGTGATTTGCGTTCAAAGTTTCGGCTAAAGCGGCTTGTTTGCCTACCAATATCAGGTCAATATTTAGATCCAGACAGGATCTGATAAGTGCAGGTAAATTTTTGTTCCAGTTTACATCCCCCACATATAAGACAAATTTTTCCGGTAACGAATATTTTTGGATTATTTTTTCAGCAGGTTTTTTGTTTTGGTACGTTTCAGATGCAGCAAGATAAACTAATTTAATTTTCTTATGGGGAACTCCTAAGTATTTGTGGATTGAATTTACGGAAGCTAATGAATCCGTAATTATTCCGGAAGCATTATTTAAGGAAATTTTTTGGAGCGCCAAATTAAATCTGCCCTTTAAGCCCGGCGGGTAATGATCAGGGAATTCCAATGGGACTACATCGTGGACGGTAATCACTGTTTTTGTGATTTTTTTAAGCGGAAGCGTGTGTGAAAATAAATCAAAATACGGATAGTGAACCAGATCAAAAAAGGAAGAGGAAGATTGGGTATTTATAATTTCAAAACCGTACCGTGAAGCATTTTTTTGCAGATAGTCCAGTAAGTACCGGGTATAAAAACCCACACCCCGCAAAGCGTGGCCGTTTGTAAGCGGAGTACTAATGAAACCTACTTTAGTCATGCAGGGTATTTGGAATTTTGCCAGTATTTAATGAATGCAACCGAATAGTGTAAACCGGAAAACAAGGCAAAAACGAACCCGGGGAAACCATCCACAAAACCCCTGTGGCGGAAATAAATCAGAAAAAATTCCCAAAATGATTTGATAAATACAAAATAAAAAGCGACAAAGATATTAATAGGTAATTGCCTGTTTTTGAATTTTGCGGCGGTAAGTGAAGTGTAACGGTTAAACCGCAACATATAATTTGAAAAATCCGGAGTACCATAATGCATTAAATCCGACTGCAAGTAACCGGTTTCACCTTTTACGACCGCCTGTTCATGGACATGCTGCGCGGGTAAACTCCCAAGCCCTCTTTTGTACAACCTCAAGGTGTAGTCGGGATATTGGCCTCCTTTGGTTAAAAACCTGCCAAGAAAATAGTTTTTCCGGGGAAGCCAAAAACCGGCTTTTTTACCCGGATTGGCAACTTTTTCCCTGATTTCCCGAACCAGGTCCTTTGAGAGACATTCGTCAGCGTCCAATTGGAGTACCCAGTCCGAAGTGGCCGCACTGATACCCATTTGTTTGTTGATATGAAAATTCGGTTTATTGGAAGTTGAAATTATTCTGGCATTGAATTTTTTGGCTATTTCTACAGAATTGTCCAAAGACCCACCGTCTACAACGATAATTTCGTCTGCTAAACTTCCTACCGACTCCAGACAGCGAGGCAGGTTGTTTTCTTCATTATATGTAGCAACGACTAATGATAGGGTGGGATTTGACATTAGTTTGAGACTATTTTAAAGGCAGGATCGCCATTTGGGAAATAAATGGTTTTGACGATATTAACACCCACATCGGGAATATCTTCCGGTGCGGCCACTATCAGAGCCGAGTGAATATCCCTGACTTTTTCCCAGTCGGTTGATGAAAAATGATATTTGTCATAATTTCTGACAGTAGAGAAATTAAATTTGTCCCTGAAAGTGAGCGTGTGACCGGCTTGAAATTCAGCCGGAGAAAAACCTGAGTAAAAAAGAAACAAGATGTAAGGTTGGTCATACTTATCCGTCACTAAAATCCGATCGTAGTTGTTTTTAACTGATTCGACATACGGAACCAGTTGCCTAAATCCGTATTCCCAAGCAGCCGGATACTCCCTTGGATAATGAATATAGTATTCATGTAAATAACGCGACAATTGGTATGAATAAATTAAAATCAAACAAACTGTCAGGACCAGGGAGATTTTTTTACCGGGAAGCAGCGCAAACAAATAATTCACTCCTGCCGCCATTAGTAATATTAAAGGGATTATCATAGAGTGAGACCTGAGAGCGCTGGGAGTCTGGAAAGTCAACGAAGAAGCGACAGGGGCAACAAACAACCACAACCAGATCACTCCAGTAGGCCGGCCTGGATTTTTTATAACAAATACCACTCCCAGGGCAATTAAAATGAAATCGGTTAAATACAGAAGCCCAGTCTCCGGAATTTTATTCCGCTCCACCGGGTCACCGATTATAAATAAATATTTAGGTGAAAAATGATCAAAATAGTTCTGAACAAACCTGAGTGAGTATATTACCGGGCGGTTATGTAATAACTTAGCCATAAAATAGGTTTTGGCTGAATGCTGGCCACGAAACTCGTTAACACGATTTACCGGACCCTCATCCGCAAGGATTCCTACTCCGGAAAACCGCGAAGCAGCACCGGACCCAATTAAGGAAATAGCCAACGGTACCAGCAAGATGACTGTAAAAATTGATACAAATAAGACTTTTTTGAAATTAGTAAGGAGGTGCTTTCTGTAAATTGCAAATAGGCCCAAAACCAGGAGCGGGGCTACTACGCGAGTTGATTGGTAGGTGTAAAGGGTGGTTACGAAACAAATTAAAGATATCAAGAGGGTGGTAGTTTTCGAACTTACTGTCCAACGCATGAATAAATAGGTTCCAGTCAGAAGTAAAAGTGTGGCCAGGTTTGTTTCCCAACCTCCACGGGAGTAATGGATTGCCCATGGAGAGACCGCTAATAACAATCCGGCTAAATATGGGAAAGTTTTCGATTGGGGAAAAATCATCCCCGTCAACCTGAAAATAATAACTACGGCAATAACACCGAAAATCACTGAGGGCAGGCGGACAGCCAACTCGGTTAAGCCAAATACCCGTACAAACGGAATTAGAATATAGGCGTAAAAAGCCGGTTTGAAGTCACCAAAAGACTCCAAATTGACCGGCCAGGAATGACCGTGTTCGTCCCTGCCGGTTGTTAGCAGCGAGTAAGCGTTATAACCCAAGGCGGCTTCGTCAGCATTAAGCCCGGACGGATACTGAGTAACCTGGACTACACGCAGCAAGGCGGCACCAACAATGATCAATGCTAATAAATATTTAGCCATATTATTTTAACTCGACAATTTTCCAGGCGATGGAACCATTAGGGTAATTTATGTCCGGCAATCTGGTCAAATTTGACTGATGTAAATCAGTTTCCGGTAACTCAAACTGATCTCCAATATAAAGAGTGGCATGCTCTCCCCTTTCTTTTGGCCAGTAAAATTTTGTAAATGTAAATTTATCAAAGGAATCAACATGTGAAACATCTACTGAATCCGATTTGAGTTTTGATAATTGTGCCTGGGTATATTTGGGATCAATTTGGTAATAAAAGAGAACGAAAATATATGGTTGACCCAGTGAACTTGTCATCACCACCCGGTCGACAGAATTTAGTTTTGGCTTAATCGACTCTAAGGCCGGTTTGTAGGGATATAGCCAGTCTGCGGCCGCATATTTGGAGGCGTGAACATAGTACATATCCAGATAATAAATAAATAAAAGTAAGGTTATCAGAGTCAGGGGGACTAAAATAAGCGGACGTTTTAATAATCTGACCATACCGATCGATGAAAAAATTATCAGAGGAAATAATTCCGGTAATGATCTGACTCCACTAACTATATCGCGAGAAAAAGCCGAAGGTAAAACCGAAAATATTAACCACAAGAGTAAAAATCTTACTCCGGGTGAAATGTTTTTAAGCAGAAAACTTAAGCCTAATAAAATGGTGATAAACTCCGTGATGTAGAAATAGCCAGTAAAGGGTGTAGTGTGACGCAAGTTTGACCAATCCCCGGAAATAAACAGGAACTGAGGGGAATAGTGGTTTAAAAATCTTTCCACGATACCCCTTGTCTGATCAATTATTTCGGCGTGGAAAAAATTGAATACAAGGTCTGGCACTGACAGATTATCCTGTCTGAGAATGTTGGAGATAACTGCGGCCGGACGCACGTAGTTGAAAACTCCCAGCACCACCAAACGACCGGACTGAGAAGAAAAATTCAGAAGTAAGGGAAAAATAAATGCAGACAAAAGAATGGCCGGCAAAATAAATTTTTTATATATGAGCAGGCGGAAGGAAATAATCAGGGCGAGTATTATCAGCGGGGTAAAGAGTTTTGCCCCCTGATAAGTCCAAAAAGTCAGTCCAAAAAATAAAGCTGAAAGCAGATATTTTTTCCTGATGAACAATAGTGAAGCTAAAGCCGTGAAAAAAAATGAAACATTAGCTTCCCACGCTCCCCGGGAAAAATGAATGGCCCAGGGATTTATCGCCAGCAAGCCAATGGAAACCAGGGATGCTTTTTTTCCAAATAGTTTCCAACTAAAAAGACCGATAACTCCTACCAGGAGGGTGCCAAAAATCGCCGAAGGTAAACGGGTGGAAAATTCATTTAAACCAAAAATGGCGACCGGGGGCAGTGCGGTGTAAATATAAAGTCCCGGCTTGTAATCACCAAAGGATCGGAAAATGACCGGCATAAATTTGCCGAATTCATCCCGGCCGGTTTTTAAAAGCGAATAGGCATTGTAGCCAAGCGCGGCTTCGTCCCAAGTAAACCCCAGAGGGGCAGAACTAAGCTGAAAAATCCGGAGAGCTAAAGAAATTAGTAAAATAAATCCCGTAAGAGCTAAATATTTTTTCATATAATTTTCTTTAAAACCGTAAAGGCCGGTTTGTGGTCAAGAAATTTTACATCTAATAACTTGTCTGCAATAATCTGATTGTCCGGACCGGATACAATTAAATATTTTCCCGGTTTTGAAAGAGATTTGACAAAATCTGACATCTCCCAGTCGTTTATAAAACGATACTTAGCAAATCCATCTACCCAGTACCAATCGCTTTTGAAATATCTTACCAATTTCTGGTCGGATACGTACTTTTCCGGAGACCACGACGAATAAAACAAGACAAATTCGTGAGGTTCGCCGTATTTTTTGGTGAAGATTATTTCATCATAATCAGTGTAAACGGAATTTATATAAGCAACGACCTGGGCGTGGCCATACTGCCAAGACCAGGAGTAGTCTCTGGTGTAAGCGGAAGTGTATGTGAAGGAAAAACGCCAAAATGAATAGACTATCCCGATTACAAATATTACCGTGACAGGAACCTTAAAAAACCGGGAATGTTTTAATATTTCAATAAATCCGAAGGCAGAAATTAACATCGGTAACGGAAGCATGGTAATGGCCCGAAGGGTGTGGGGAGAATCTCTGGTGACACTACCCGCCACGGGTGCGAGCAGTAACCATAACAACAGAAATTTTGATTCTGGTTTTTTTGATAAAACCAGGAAAAATAAACCTAAGTAAAAAAACAAAGAACAAACGGGTGCCAATAGCCCCAAGTGGGGAATATTAAATTGATAATGACTGCCGCCATTAACGAACAGGAAGTCCGGGCCCAGATATGATAAATAGTTTGAGACAAAGTGATAAGAAAAATATGTGACTTTGTTATAAAGAAGGCGAGGAATAGGAAAATCACTAGCCGCCCTGGATGCTTCGATCTGAGCCAAGGCGCCAGAATCAAGCAAGGTCAGCCAACCAAGCCTGGCAGTACCTGCCGGATTAAACATTTGTATAAACATGGGAATAATAAATACGGCTGATATTGCCAAGGGCGAAAATATTTTTTCAAATTTATGGCGAAAATGGAAAACCGCAAACAATATAACCGCCGGAGTGAAGAATCTGGCACTGTTGTAAGTCCAAACTGAAATACCCATAAACAGGGCCGATAGTTTATATTTGCCGGTTAATCCAAAATATAACCCCAGAGAAATAAAAAATGCTGCCATATTGCCTTCTACAGCGATACGGGAAAGAAAAACTGTCCAGGGTGATACTGCTACCAAAAACGCCCCGATTAAGCCTAAATATTTGTTTTTAAATAGCCGGTAAGACAAGGAAAACGTCAAAATGATTAGACCTGAGCCAAAGATTGCAGACGGCAGTCTGACCCCAACCGGAGTTAGCCCAAATATTGAAATTGTGGGAACAGCGTAATAAACATACAAGGGTAATTTGTAATCCCCGTAGGCCTGAAATATTATCGGAAAATGTTTTCCCCATTCATCATGGCCGGACTTCAACAATGAATAGGCATTGTATCCCAAACTAACCTCGTCCCAATTTAAACCAGGCGGGTATGCAGATAAACCGATAACCCTGATGGAAAATCCCAAAATAAAACAAACTATTAAAACTATCAGGGAACTATTTTTTTTCATATCTTAATGTTACGGATAGACCAAGGACCCAGACAATTAAGGCTATGAGACTTATAAAGTTACCGAGATTCCTGACCGGTGTGTTGACAAACCGGACGTCAATCTCATGAATACCTATCGGTACTTCTAAACTGATCAGGCCTGCAGGATCAGGACTAACCAAAACCGGTTTTGAATCCAATTTCCCCACCCATCCGGGAAAATAAACTATAGGAAGACTGAGACTGGCAGAGGGGGATAAAACATCAAGTACAAACTTAGCTGAATGGGACATCTTTTGTGCAGAAATATGCGTACCCTCACCGGAAGTAAAAATTACTTCCGTACCAGCAAATGAATCCGGCAGAACCGGGGCGGACTTGGGCCAGTAGTCCTGAAGGGCTGACGAGCGTTGTTCGTCCCACAGCTTTCCACTAAACTGCTCCATGTCACTGATCGGACGCCAAATGTCCGGACGATAAAAAGCGTAATTTAACAAAATTACTCCTACGATGGCTACCACCAAAATGGTGTTTTTTGATGAAGGAAAAATCTGCGGAAAGATACCAACAGACAAAGATAAAAACATAACCGCAGGAGATAAAAATCTCCAGGGAAACTGAACAAAGGACATCCCGGGAACGTTTTGCCAAAGAATTTCCGATTTGCCGTGAGTAAAAAATAAAGCAAGCAAACCCAAACTGAAAAATAAAAGGAAATAATACGCCTGATCTGTCTTTAGTTTACGTTTGAAAAAAAGTATTAAACCTGAAATTGCCGGCAAGATCCAGTGCAAATGACCAGCTGAAAGACTAAGATTGTCATTCGGACCCCAACCAGACCCTCCGTAACCCCAAAATCTGTCCAAAAAAAGCTGTTTTAGGGTTGTGTAATGCAACTGGTAATTGTAATAAGACTGAGTGGTAGCAGCAACCGTGGTAAATGAATTTTCAAAGACTACCGGAAAAACATAAAATGCGGAAAGGAAAATTACCAATAAACCGGATAAGATAATGGGAAACACTGAAACTAAGGTCCGAAAGCGAATCAGATGATAGATCCAAAAAATAAATAAAAACGGAGCAATCATGTAGGTGGAAAGGTTGTGATTGACAAGGAGAAGGGAAAATATCAATGTAAACCATAATAAAGAAGAAGACTTTTTAAAGCTGAGATAGTCGCCAAGAAAATAAAATATCAAAGGAAAAAACACAAACGATAATGATTCCGGCAACGCTCCCCTGACCCAAACATCGACCGCCCGATACGGGGCATACATGTAAAAAATTCCACTTAAAAATCCACCTAAATTACCCCAATATTTTCTAGCTAAAACGAACATCGTCAGTCCGGAGCCAACAATAGATAAAATAAACACCGCTTTGGTGGAATCAATAACAGAATATGAAAGTGTACGGAATATTTGGCCTAACAAATAAGGAACTTGGCCGTAAAAATTAAACAAGGGTTCACCAAAACCCATACCCGAATTAGGTGACCAGCGGCAGGGGAAAATTCCCTCTGAGATACAGTTGGTAAATTCAAACAATCTGAATAGGTGAAAGTCGTGCATGGTATAAATTCCGTACTTAAACATCAAAGAAAAAGTAGGGAAAGAAAGAAAAATGAGCAGCAAAACGAATTTTTTCATGGTTGTTTGGAAGAAATTTGAATTACCGGTTTTCCGGTCGGGGCAAAAATTTGGAAATAGTAGGAACTTTTTTCGGAAAATTCATCCGGCTTTCCTATCAAAAGAGTTGGAACAGTTACAGGATCATTGGGATTTAAATCTCCAAAACGAAAATTTCCCAGGTAGTAGCCGTCTAATTGATCTAAAAATCTAAAGCCTTTTTGATTAAAATCAGACCAGGTAACAGAGGATTTTTGATATTCCGATGGAGGGACCGGCCAGTAAAAGGCGATAAATATTTGGCTTTCGGAAAAACTGCGGCTGACTTTTATCTGTGAATACTGGGAGGAGATTGGTTTGAACCTGGAGATGGCCTCAGACCAACCATATGACATCGAGGGAGCATTGAGCCGGGGAGCATGAAAAACATAATCTTCAATGAAAAATGAAATATGTAAAATGTAAACAAAAATGATTAAGGGCGTGACAATTTTTAACATTTTTGCCTGTAAGATTTTTAACTGGGATAATCCAAAAGCTATCAAAATAATTAAAAACGGGAACATGGGAGCTGCGCGATTGGCAGAAAAACCTAAGCTTTTAGCCAAAGTAGCCGGGATAGGCGAAATTAATACAAAAGACAGAAGACCTAAAGCGGATCGGGAAGGTTTTTTTATGAGTTTGATGAGCGCAAACAACAAAAACGGCAGTTCGACAAAATAAAATAAACCTCTTCCGGGAATCATTCCGTATGTTGCCTCCCCTGCTCCCTGAGTAAACAAGAATTGAGGCGACAGGTAAGACAAATAATTCCGAACGGAATCTCCAGACAAAGCTGTCAATTTGTTATTAAATATCCGGGAATATTTGTCGGTTAAACCGGCCTGGCCATCCTGAAAACGCCGATCAGCCACCCCGGACCAATTGTCGGTAGGATTGAATAAACTAACGTCTGATAAGCGACCCTGGCCGGCACCTAAATACGAAAATATTGCCGGTAAGGTTAATAAAATAAATACCAACAGCGAAATGGCCAATTTTTTGGTAAATTTCGGACGGAAAAAAATTAACAAGACAAGGAAAACAAACGGTGTGATCAATCTGGCCGAGTGGTATGAATACAAATTAATCACAAAAAATAACACCGAAAGCAGATATTTTTTGCGCAAATACAAATATATTGCCAGGGGTAAAAAGAAAGTAACCAGATTTGATTCGAAGGCTCCACGACTCAAACTCACATGCCAGGGCGAAACAGCCACTAATGCCGCAGTTAACAAACCGATACGGGAGCCGGGAAATAATTTATTTGCCAATAAATAAATACTAAAAATCGCCAAGGTGCCAAAAATTGCATTAGGTAATCTAGTTGCCTCCTCATTCAAGCCGAGAAATTTGACTGTTGGCACCGCTAAAAATGAGTAAAGGGGAAGTTTGTAATCACCAAACGAACGTAAATTTTGAGAAAATAGTTGCCAGGCCGGGACACCCCATTCGTCTTTTCCCGTAAGCAGTATTGAATATGCGTTATAACCAAAGGCGGCTTCGTCAGGGGTAAATCCCGTAGGAAAGTTGACCAAATTTGAAAGCCGGATTAAACCGCCGACAAAAATAACCAGAGCCAGAAGCAAATTACTCAGCTTTTTTGACATACAGATAGGCAAAGGCCATTAAATAAATAATACTTATCAGATGCATAAAGTTAAGGTTGTAATACTTTTGCCAAACTTCATTTCCTGGAGCCCACCACTGATAGTACATATTTATCAAATAGCAAAATGAGACTACTCCGTATAAAAACCAGTATATTTTTCTTTTAAGATAAACCAGAGCGAGAGACAATACCGGAAAGACCGGATAAAAGTAACGTTGCAGCATTTTTGGAGCAAACAAAAATACCACGAAGAATACCAATATTGCCGAATAAACAAATTTTTTGGGAGAAGAATCCTTGAGAAAAAAACGGATGATGAAAAACAAAAAAATTAAAACGATTCCCCAAGAGATGTAAATAGCTGGTATACCTAAAACAGGTACGCCTACCGGAGTGTAAGTGTTTGGGAAGAAAAGATTCCAAAAATTAAAGGCGATGACTGTAATCCAGGAAGATTCACCTGAGATAATTCTGGTGAGATATAGTTTTGTAAACCAGATAGGCAAATCCCAATGAGGATGAAACGGGATGGTGACATAATAAAAGGTGAAAGGAGCAATAAAGAGTTTCCACCAATCACTCCGATAATTTTTCCACCAATATATAAAATACAAAGGAACCATGGGGGCCCAGGATGCCTTTGTAATCAGGGACAAACCTAAGAATATCGGTGATAAGACTAATTTTTTCTGAAATAAAAACAACAAAGATATCAAACTCAAAGAGGCAACCACACTATCAGTTTGACCCCAAAAACCCGAATTGTACCAAAGAGCCGGGTTATACAGGTATATTAAACCCACAAAAAGTCCTATTCCCGGACGCTTCCACAATTTGCCAAATTGATACAACACCCAGATAATAATAAAATCGGCGATAATAGAAGGTAACTTAAGAGAAATAAGAGGACCTGACACTTCCCACCACCAGATATACCGGGAGGGAAGAATTTTCGTAGTTATTCCCGGGTGCCAGATTAAATAACCTACTGTGGTACTGATCCAATAAGAAGCGGCGTGAAGATATATGCTTCCGGGAGGTTGATTTGGACGACTGTGGTTCCACGATTCTTTGGGTAAGTCATAAAAGACAGATAGTCCGTGAATTACGGCCCCTTCACCCCAATCCCAATTGTTGTACATGTCACCGTGTTTGGAGTTGAACGACAAAAAAATCCTCATAATAAAAGCGAGGACAAAAAGTATAACCAGAAAAAACTTTTTCATTTTCCGGTGATCAGATAAAATAACGGTTGGCCATAAGGGTCGGTGACTTTGGATAAAACCTTAACGGTTGCCGGAGGCGACTGACTCCAATCCCAATCTCCGGGAACATTATCCCTTTGACTAATTAAATAGAGACTACCCGCGGACAGCGAATCGGCGAATTCAACATTTTTGTTAAAGTCACCGAAATAATATTTATTTCCAAGACTGAAGCCGTTAAATCCTTCAACAATGTTATCAACAGATTGATCCAAGGTAAAATTGTTATGAAAATCCGCCGGTGAATAGTTTGTCCAAAAAAGAAATCTGATCAGGCTGGGTTCATAGGTATTGTTTATAAACACACGGGAATAATCCGGAGACAATTTTTTCAGATCTGCCATGACCTGAGAATACCCAGTCGGCCACCAACGCCAGGAAGATTTGGGATAAACATATACGTAGTACATGGCGATGCCAAACAGATGAACTGAAAACAAAACTAACAAGCCTGTTGAAACCATCAACCGGAAAAAACGCGAAAACCAGGATATAAATCCGAATAAGCCATAGCCGATGGCGACGGATATCGGCGGAACCATGAGAAAAAGACGTGAAGCATGGAAAGCGCCATCAAATGTAAGAGCTGAGGGGATGGGTGAAAGACCAAGCCAAACTAACCAAAGCCACTGGCGTCTTTTGATTAAATTCAACAGCCCGAGGAGCAAAAAAGGAGCTGAAAGCGGAAGTAATTGGCCAATTACCTGAAGACTGGACCTCACCACCGGATCTCCCCTGACAAATAAAAAGTCCGTAGAGAATGATCTTAAATAATTTTGGGAAAATAAATTAAGAGTAGCTAACGGCCGGTTATTGAAAGCCTTACCAATGAATACCGGAAACTGGATCCGTAGACTTTGAATTTGATCAATAAATTGTGACTGGCGATCAAAACTCAATACATTAAACCTCTCCTTTCCCGGGCCCATGATTATGAAAAAGAGAATGGGCAAAATTAACAGCAAAAAATATGCGTAATGATAAAGTTTAGGTTTGGGACTTTGAAGAAAAAGTAAAGCCAGAAAGAAAAGGGGTAAAAAAATGATGGCGGTGCTGTAGGTATATAGAGATAGGGCAAAAAAAAGAAATGCTAGGGGATAGTTTTTTTTACTGTAAAGCAACAGTCCCAAAAGTAAGAAGTCCAATAACGTAGTAACCCCGAATGCAGCCATGCGGGAATACATAATATGCCATGGCATGACTGCCATAGATAAAGATGACAAAAAAGCTAAGGATTTTGAACGGGCGATTTGGTATACCGTCAAAAACAATATTAACGGGGTTAAAAAACCAAATACGGCTTCCGGAAGCCGGACTGCTACAGGCGTATTGCCAAATAGGGCTATAGTAGGAACTAATTGATATACAATTAGACCCTGACGCCATTCGGAAAGAGAGTGCAAATATATGGGTAACGGACGCCGGTAAATATCCCTACCGGTTCTAAATAAAGAGATAGCCTGATAGCCCACATCCAATTCGTCACCAAACAGTTCCGGGGGATAACTTCCCAGGCCGGGAAAGCGAAAAAATGCGGAAACCAGGAGAAGAATGCCGATTAATAGCCCCATCCTCATGATTATACAATTTTACGAGTCAAAACGAAGCAGGATGTAACCACTCCCAGCCATGTAAGTGCAGATAAAGTGACGGCAAGACTCATGAACGGAGGAAGATAGCGAAAAACAACCTTAAAATCCCCCACGGGAACATCGATCCCCAGTAATCCTCCATTTGACCTAACCACAGCCACCGGTTGTCCGTTTACAGCAGCACTCCAACCGGGATCATAAGCATTGGCAATCACCATAAATCCGGCAGAACTAGCCGACACTTCAAATGAAAAAGTGTTTGGACCGGACAAATAATTTCTGACCTGACCAGATCCGGATTTGCGGTCAGGACTTTTAATTAAAACCGCAGTCTCCCGGGGATTAAAATTTGGGTCATTTAAAATATTAGCCAGGTCAACTTCGGTCGGTACGGTATGAATTTTTTTAACAAAGTATGCCCGAGACAGAACGTTGGGATTTTGATAAATTTGTGTATTCCCATCCGTGAAAACCAAGGGGTAATTCATAGCTTTGATCCGTGAAGTATAGGGAGAAATTTGATCCGGATCCTTCGGCTTTATGGAAAGCAGGAACCTTACATTGGTTGCGTCAAGAAATGCCGGATTGAAGTCGGTTAATTCTGAGTACCTGCCAGCAGTATTAAAGTACGGCTGATTGTTTACCACATGGAAAAAACGATTATAACCGGTGAGATACAACGGGTCATATCCTTCAATATTTTCGAAACCGTACATGGACCAGGTATTGGGCGGCATTAACGCTCCGGGTTCTCTAGTCAGACGAAATTGCGACAGTGATTGTTTTAAATAATCGATTACCGGGGTGGGCGGGAATATTAAGTCTGACCTGACAAACGGATTGTATTTTAAAAAATATCGGGACAAATCAAAGGTAATAAGTACCAGAATAATGAGCGGTATGAGTCGATGATTTTTCTTAGAGAATATCAGGAATCCTAATATCGTTAATTGCAAAACAGGCAAAAGTGAATTTTTTAATGATATTTTCTGAAAAATTTCCGGGGTGATTAAATTTGCAATTACCGTGATTATCATCAAGAATATAGTTATTAATAAAACACGTTTCCACTTCGGACTATCCAAAAACGTGGCTGCCAAGACCGAACCCCCCAAAACACTTAAAAAAAACAACCTGCTCGCGGAGGAGTAGGTAATCAAAGGAAGGGGTAAAGCAAAAAACCCGCGGGAAAGTGGTTGATCCAGTACAAAAAATAAACTTACTAAAAACAAACCGGAAAAGAAAAAAACGGCAAAACTTCTCCGGTAAAAAAGTGCCGCTATTACCAGCGGAATTATTAATGTCCCCAAGAATGATGCGTATTCATGGTAAATAAACCCACCCCAGGTATTTCCGGTAACGGGATTTCCGAAAAAGTCCGGTACCCAAAATCTGATTAACTCAGTGACGGGGACCAAGCCATAGTTAAACGTCGAAGAATACTTATCGTCTGCCCGAATTGACCGGGTATAAAAATCGGCAGTAGGAATAAGCTGGATCGCGGTCAGAAGAAACCCTACTGCCATACTCAGGATTGCCAAAAAAATCTTTTTTAGATTGCGGGCGCGGAAAAATACGTAAATCGGAACTATTATCATGGCATAGGTCAGCAACTGGACGTGTCCGGAAAGAACTAAAAGAACGGTTGAAACCGTAATTAGTGAATAATATTTCGGCTTATGATAAATAATGGCCATTTCCATGCCCAACAAGATTAAGGGGATGGAGCCTGCAGCCCAGACAGCAGTGCCGAATTCCACCCAGGTGGTCATGGGTCCCGCCAGAGAAAACACCAAAGCCCCGACAATTCTGGCAATACGGTTTTTTACCAAAACGGTGAGATAAAAATACATTGACATTGCCGCAAAAAGTACGGACGTAAAGATATTCATCCCCCAACCTAGATACTTTGGCAGTAAAAAAAATAAATTCCACGGAGATAAAACAGTGGAATGAAACGTGGCTAAAAGCGGAGTGCCTGAAAACGAGAAGTTGTTCCAATAAGGGATTATTCCCTGTTTGAGGATATCAGTGGAAATATGCTTGATAATAAAAAAGTAAGAAAATACATCCGAGATAATTGCGTTTTTTATGGGGACACCGACTTCATATCCCCATTTGTAATCGAGCCAGGGATAGTAGGCCCCAACCAAAGTATCAGCCGGAACAGGAATTAGACCCTTGAAGAAAAAATCTTTGAATAAAATGATAAAAAATAAAATCAAAAATCCGATCGGCCAGAATTTTTTCATTTACGTGAGGAAGCCGGTTCTTTAATGTTTACCAGAAACACAATACCTGAGGCGGCGAGGAGACTTCTGATAATGGACACAAATTGATCACTCGGGAAAGAGCTGTTTAGCCAGAGTGAAAAATTAAAATCTATTCCGAATAATCCAAAGTTCAGCGAAGGTTCGAATGAAAAAACTATAATGACAAAACAAATTAACATACCCATGGCTGGAAAAATAGATTTTCTGTAAGAAGCTGCACAAAGAGTCAATAAAGGAGCAAACCAAGTAAACCATTGGGGATGAAAGTGACTAAAAACGTAGAAAGGCAGCAGAGCCGCCGCAAACCAACCGTATTGGGAAAGTATTTTTGGCCTGAGTAAACTAAACCAGTAGACAACAAATAACCCGACAAAAAACCAGGAAAGATACTGGGACCCGGAGACCATGATTTTGGCGTAGCTTAGTTTGTCGCTTTGGCTGGCCAATAGGGCGTCGGTCCGGAATGATTTAGACGGCAGATAGGGACTGATTATAAGTAAAAACGAAACGAAACCGACCAAAGTGTTGAGAATTCTTTTTGGAAAACTTCCCGGTAGTAACGGCAAGAATAGTAACGGAAAGGGCTTGTATCCCGCCGCCACCGCTAAGGCTATAGCACCCAAGTATGCGCTTTTTTTTGATAAGACAATAGCTAACAAAATAAACATGGCAATAAAAATATCAAATTGACCTACCATGTAAGCGGAGTAAATGGTGACCGGATTAAATATCCAAAAAAGTGATCCCAAAAAACGATCTTTTTGGGAAAGGATTTTTCTAATCAGGACAAGGCAGATAATATCGGGGATTAAATATGGAAGTTTAAGCAAAAACAGGAGTTGGGTAAGGCGGGGATCCTGTAAGAAGCGATCCCAATAGTTGATCATGTTGTAAAAAGTATCGTGGGGATATAAGGGATAGAAAACCAGGTTGAATAAACCATGGGTCAGATAGGCCAGGGGGGGGTAGATAAATATTCCCTGTCCATCGTGCAGATATATTTCTACTAATCTATCGGACGGGGACAATAACCTAAGGTGATCGTAAAAAGTTAAAATTTCGCCTTTTTGCGCAATAAAATATGCAGCTAAATTGAAACCGCGTAAATCCGGATGTACGGTTGAAGAAATCAGAACAAGCCTAAGAACCAGGCCGATGATCAAATAGAAGGTAATTTTTTTAAACATTAATAAGTTTTTGAAAAGATTGATTAAATTCACCGATATCAAATATTTTACTCCGGATAACGGCCGATGGGGAAATATCCTGCAAAGAATTATCTTTTATTAATTTAATAGTCAAACCACCCAATTCCTCCGGAGTATTCCATAAAAATCCATTTACACCCTGTTGAACAATTTCCTTGTGCCCCCCCTTGTTGACCAATAACGGAACACAACCGGAAGCCATAGCCTCGACGGCAGTGATACCAAAGTGCTCTACTTTCAGAGGCGTTGTTGTTTCGTCCACACCAAACCCACTAGCAGACCAAAACAACGACGACTGGCTGTAAAGTTTTTTTATTTCGGAAAAATCGGGGTTGGCGACAATATTAATCGGTAAACCCACAATAGATTTTTTAAGTTGTGAAAGTTCTGATTCATCCGTTCCCACAGTTGTTCCGCCCGCCAAGACGAGTTTCCATCCGGGAATCTGACGGTATATTTTTTTGAATACCTCAATTAGTGTGGCATGACCTTTTGATTGGGTCAGATTTGAAAACCTGCCAATGTATATAATTTGCGGGATTTTTTTTGCGTTGACAAACGTCTGAGTTGACACAGGAGGATAGATGACCCGGCTGGTTACATGAAATTCAAGGTCAATGAACGATTTAGTGAAGTTTGAATTTACTACGAAAGTATAGAAACGGGACTTTATAAAGTTTCCCACAGAGCCTCCTTTGACATCAGTGAAGGGGAATTGAAAATGAATAATGGTTTTTTTTGCAAAGGAAACAGGTAGGCTACCGTCACTAAGCCAAAAAAGCAAATCGTAATTTTTTGATGGTTGAAGTTTTGTAAAGTTAGCCCTTGAAATATCAATTGAAAACCTATCTTTGATGGCAGATGAAATATTATCCGGCCACCAAACATCAACCTGCCAGTTTTTTTGTAACAGGAAACTAACTAACGAAGCAGTGTAACGCTCTCCCCCACCCAAGGTGTCCCAATAGGGGTTAAATACGGCGACTTTCATGCTGCATCTCCCAGAGTCTCCCATAAATAATGAAGGTGTTAAAAACCTGAAACATACAGTCGATTATTCCCTCGGGGCC
>Ga0265297_10002927_pt1 | contig 32613 bp, 33 predicted proteins | sample Munlanlwell13791_FD_192502 | JGI IMG/M metagenome (GOLD analysis project Ga0265297, IMG submission 192502) | Leachate microbial communities from a municipal landfill in Southern Ontario, Canada - Leachate well 137-91 | ecosystem: Engineered > Solid waste > Landfill > Unclassified | place...
AAGTCGGTGTCTCATCTGACGGGCTAACAAAATGTTTTTCTTCTGGTAACATTTTTGTTTTAGTTAAATTTTTATTTTAGGAACGGTAAAGCTGATACAGAGTATAAACATCCATGAAATTAAGCGGGCCACCAGAGCCGTTCATATCACCCAGCTCATTGGTTTGCCCGCCGCGATAAGCCTGGTGAGCCATTACCACATCAAGAAAGTCGATTTTATTCGCCCCATTCATATCACCCAGCAGATTATAAGGAACAGTGATCTCTGCCGTATTGCCGTGAGCATCAATGGCGCGGATAACATCGAAATTATTTTGGTAATTGAAATTTTGTTTGCTGACACTGCCGGTCGTATATATCCCACCAGCCCCAATCGCCCCTGCTCCGGAATTATTGGTAACAAACTCGTAAGTATAAGGAGGCGTACCATCGGCTGGCGTGATTGTAGTCGGCCGATTGGTGATGCCGTTGCCGGGCCTACTTTTGCTCAAAGCAATCTTCACCACATTTACTTCTTTAGACCCAACTATATTGTTAGCATCAGTGGCTTTGACAATATCGATACCGGCATTAGCGCCAGAAGAATAAGCGCCCGTAGAGCTATTTAAGGTTGCGCCAGAGCTATTCTGGACAAATGTATAGGCATAAGGAGTAGCTCCACCACTAGCGACAAATGTGTCGTTTTTCTCCGGGTCAATCCAGTCTTTACTGGAAGCAACTTGCAGGGTAGAAACAACAACATTGATAGTCGCCTGATGCCCACCTTGGTCAGTAACAGTAATAACATCTGTGCCGGTGGTCATGCCAGCGACATATTCCCCACTCTGGCTATTAATATCGCCACCTGATTCGTTCTGGCTTAAGCTATAACTGATCTGACCCACACCGCCGGTAACAATACTGGAAAAATCAATCGTCCCGCCTGGCCCCACATAATATGTAGGCGGATTACCATCGATATTGAAAGGAGCAACAATATGAAAGTTATTTGCCGGAGTAATATTGGGCGCGTAAAGACCGTTGGTTGGGCTATAGTATTGGGCATTAGCCAAGCCGATATGAGCTTCTGTGCCAGTGCTACCAGCTACTTGAAATTTAATACCAAAAATTTCACCATCTTCTTGACCAATAATCGGTGGCTGACCAGAATCACGGTAAGCAATCACATTATAGCTTTGGGTCTGCACGCTGCACCCATCCGCTGTCCCGCCCGGATAAGGAAACCACATGGCCACTACATTGTGACGAGCAGCAAAACTCTCTTGGGTGTCAATCAGCTGCAAATGATCAGGGCAATAGGTGAAAAAGAAGATAACGCCCTGGATAGCCGACTGTGGTTGCTGAACCTTCAGGGGAATAGTGTTTTGATCACCATTTACCGCCACCACATCAGGAAAGTAAAATATATCGTTCTGTGATGGTGCCGGCTCTCCCCCGTTCATGAAGAAGTTACCCTGCAGCCACTGGGGATTTTTGGCGACTAGGGCCACTAACGCTGTCAAAATAACAATTCCTGCAATCATCAACCATGTTTTGGTTTTTTGATTCATTTTTTATTTTGGTTTTAAATCATATTATTATAGCAGAATTTGGCTTAAATTGCTAGCCTAAAGACTGAAAGGGTCGACCAACCCACGGAAAATCTGATAAACCGTATAAAATTCTGTGAAGCTAATACTGTTGCTACTATTGAAGTCAGCAGCATTATTAGTCGCGTTTATCTGAACCAATCCGCGATATATCTGATGGGTCATTACCACATCCATGAAGTTAACCACACCGTTATTGTCGACATCGCCCGGATATTGCCCCACATTGACTGTCCATGTCTGCGGTGTCTGCAGGCTGCCATCAGACGCGTTGACAACCACTGTTTTCTGCCCAGAATCTTGCGCCGTGGGCGTATAGGTATAGCTAGTGCCGCTGCCAACTTCTTGGCCGTTCAGCTTCCACTTATAAGTCACATTTTGGTCGTCCGGATCGCTAGCACTGACCGTAAATTGCTGCGATTTGGTTTCTTTGATAGAGACTGTGCTGCCCGGCGAGAAATTGTTGATCACAGGTGCCCGGTTGGTTTCACCTACATTAATGGTGAAAGTTTGTTCAGCATATAGCCCATGACTGTCGGTAGCCCGCGCTTTAACCGAATGAGGACCGTTCTGGCTATAGCTAGGTGTCCATGTAATTACACCGGTAGTAGGCACGATAGCCATATCACCAGCGGGCTTGACGTCTAGGCTATAGTTAATGCTATCGCCCGAGTCAAGGTCAGCGGCATCAACATCATACCTATATAAAACATTCTCGGAAGCTGTAGTTATCGGCGCGGATGTAATCGACGGCGCTCTATTGCCGGAAGTAATCTGGAAACTAAAAGTCGCTGTATTAGACCAAGCTCCACCACTATCTTTGGCTTGCAGGCCAACTATATATGTACCAGCACTGCCTGCGCCCGGCGTACCCGAGATCAAGCCACTAGCGCTCATAGTAATGCCGCTGGGCCATGCGCCGCTGACTTTTTGGTATTCGGTAATCGTATCATTATCCACCGTATCGCTGGCAGTAAGCTGTGTATTTGGATAAGCGACATATTCTGGCTTATTAGTAGGCAGACCGGTAGTAGTGATAATCGGCAGACTATTTTGCACTGTCTTGCTTACATCACTGGTCTGCGCCCCTATTTTCCCATACATATCAACTGCTCTGGCCCAAACCCTGACAATATCGTTTTTAATAAGCGGCCCTATAGGCAAGACAGTTCGATTATTAGCCCAATCTGCACTGACATCTGCGACGCCACTTCTTATTCGGCGCCAGTAATATTGCATGGTCACACTGTCCCCATCGGGATCAGTCGCAGAAGCGCCGGCTGTCACATTAGTAGAATTGGCATAAATGGTAGCCGGGCTTGTTATCGCCAGCCCGGTAGGAGCATTAGGCGCCCTATTGGCTGTAATATTGGCGTCACCCATATCGATCCAACCACTATTTGCACTAAGAGAATCTGCTCCCCACATATAAAGGTTACCGGTTTTGTTCCAACCATCCGCAAATACAACATCCCAAGTAACAATAGTGTTATTAGAAGAGTTACTGCGAGAGGAACTGGCTTTGAGTGTACAGGAAGGACTAGATTTGTCGACCAATTGTCCGACTACTCCTAGATCCATCCATGGGGTAGTCGGATCAGTACCATAAACATAGAAATGGTTATCGCTGGGAGTAGAGGAAGGAGTAAAGCGCACATAACAACCATCAGTACTGGCAACAGTATTATTGATTAGAAATCGCAGATCGGCGAGATCGCCCCAGCCATCGCTGTCACTGTAAGTGGCTACAAAATGCTGAACTAGTCCTATCCCACCACGATAGTTGCCGCTGGCCGGCGTCACGCTGACATTAACGGGCAGGTAATTCTGGACTATCTTGCTTGTTGTTACCAGATCGCTATAAGCTATCCCATCATAGCCCTTTGCAGTTACTTGAATAGTATCGCCAACTTGCAGAGGTGTTTGCGTTAGCAAACTTGGCAAGCTGGTACTGGTCACCCAGCCGGAATCAGTATTCCCCCCAGCGCTAATACGCCGCCAGTAATAGTACATTGTCACACTGTCACCATCGAGATCGTTAGATTGCGCACCGGTAGTAACACCCACTGTACTAGGAGAATTGCGGTAAATAACAGGTGGGTTCAGACTAAAGCTAGTCGGCGTACTTGGCGGTCTGTTTTGAACCGTCTTAGGTACCTGTTCTGTATATGCTCCATCAACCGTTCCGTCATTGCCCATTGCCCGTACTTTAATGATATCGCCAAATTGTAGAGTTCCCAGTGAACTTGGGAAGCTGGCGCTGGTCACCCAACTGGAAGAAACCGTATCGCTGCCTCTGGTTCTTGACCAGAGATATTTCTTCGTTATGGTATCATTGTCTGGGTCAGCGAAATCCGCACTAACAGTAATTGTGGAATTGCGATAAATAACGGTTTGGTCAAATCTGAGATTAGTCGGCGTACCTGGCGCGCTGTTTTGCACTGTCTTATTTACTTCAGCAGTCTGGTCGCTTATTGCCCCATAGCTGTCAATCGCTCTCGCCCAAACCCTGACAACATCGTTTTTATAAAGCGGCTTTAAGCTACTGGGCAATGTGGCTTGATCACTCCAAACCACCTCAGCAGTAGCGGTACCTCTTGTCCGACGCCAGTAGTATTGCATACTAACACTTTCACCATCAGGATCATTCGCCGAAGCGCTAGCTGTAACACTATTATAATTGGTAGCATAAATGGTAGGTGGGTTATTTATCGTCAGACCGGTAGGCATATTGGGCTTTCTATTACCATACATGGTAATACTGCCCTTGTTAACATAGCCAGTATTAACATCGCTTTTATCATAAACCAAAGCATAGACATTTCTGCTTACCGAAACACTGTTGCCGATCTTAAACCGCCAATAGACAGTCATATTATTGCCGCTGGAAGAAACCATAGTATTAGAAGATGTGGTGCCCTTCGGCAAGACTGTAATATCATTTACAGTATACCCACTGCCAGTAACTGCCTGCCAATTGGAGCCAACGCGAACATAAACATTTTCGGAGCTATAACCGCTCCAAAATTGCGGATAAAAAAGATAAAGCGAGCTACTATCAGGAGTGCCGTCGTTATCGATCAACAAGAACGATCCTTTTATATCACCGTAGCCGTTAGGATCAGAATAATTGGCCGTGATAGTTTGAGTCTGCTGCGTACCGCCTGATTTTCCATACATCGGGGTAGTATAAGTGACAGCTCCAACAGTGGGAGCTTGGTTGGGCCGCCAGCCGTCGATGCCAGTTGTCGGCTCATATGTACTGAGATTAGAAGGCAAATCAAAAGTGATCCAACCGATATTTTCACCCCATGCTTGGCCATTTATATTGCCGTTATTATCAATCGTAACTCCGTAATTAGCTCCTTCTGCCCCAAAGCTAATCAGGCCTGCATTATCACTCAAGGCCTTACCCCTCAAAGCACCGTTATTAGTGCTTACTCCGTAACCACCACCCGGATCCATATTGATCCAGCCGGTATTTTCGCTCCACATATAGCCGGTCAGCTTAACGCTGTCTACTTGCACGCCATATTTAGTCGTACCAACAATAGGCCCAAGATTAATCCAGCCGACATTCTCACCCCAAGCGTAACCGCTAACATAAGGGTTAACTACGGCCTGCGCTTGCTTCGGGGAAGAAGCAAGACAAATAGCTGCTATCAAAAGCAGCGAACAGGCCAATGGGAAAGTGATCTTTTTTGCCTTCTGCGTCCAGAAGACATGTTGCGCAAACATTTGGTTTTTGGCTATTTTATTTTTGGTTTTCATTACATTATACCAAATTTTGCTTTTAATTGCAATAGCAGAAGGATATAAAATAGGTCTGAACCCAAAAAACAGGGTAGCCCCCGAGCCCCTGCTCGGGGGTATCGCAAACCCCCCAAATACAAGGGCAGGTCGGGCATTCCAGCCCGACACAAGCTACACAATCGGGTAGCCCACCAGTCCTTGCTGGTGGGTTGGTTCCGGTTTGTAACTTGAACCTCTACAAAAATATTGTGTCATCCCCGATTTAGTCGGGGATCTATGAACGTGGTATCAAGCTTATTCTTGGTTTATTGCCGAACTAAGCCATGTCCCAAAACTCCCAAAAATCCCAATCATCTCAAAAATCCCCCCCCCTTTTTTTTGTGTCATCCCCGCGAAGGCGCTTTTGTCTGCCTATGGCAGAGGGGTCTCAGAACGTGGTACCAAGACTATTCTTGACCAGCAACTGAACAAAGCTACTTCGCGGGTTCAGGTTTGTAACCTGAACCTGTCGTTTGGGTTTTTTGTCATGCGGTTGACTCTCAGCTCGTTGCTGAAATAAGCAAGTCGTCATTCCTGCTTCTTTCTCTCCCTCTTTTGTGGCGTACATTAACTCTCGGTTCTACAGTTATCACCGTTATAACTGTTACAACCGTTCCCCCGTTTCACTGTATACTGTATACTGTTCACTGTTTACTGTTTAACTGTCTCCTCCTTTGCCTTCATCACTGATCATTGCTATCTTTTCTCTACTCTCCCGTATTTTAGGCGTCCTGCGCAATAATCTGCTCGCCAGCACTTTTGGTGCCATTGGCGCCAATGCCACCTCATCGCTGGACAGCTATTATGCTGCTTTTCGGGTTCCTGACTTGATCTATAATCTACTGATTGCCGGCACCATATCGGCCGCCTTTATCCCCATTTTCTCCGCTTACTTAAACAAAAGATCCAAAAAAGAGGCTTTTGATTTCGCCAACAGCCTGCTCAATATCCTCTTTATCCTACTTTTGGCCATTGCTTTTGTCGCCTTCATCTTTGCTCCCCAGATGATCAGATGCTTCACTATCGGCTTCGCCCCAGAGAAAACCGCCATCACCATCAAGCTAACCAGAGTCATGCTGCTCTCTCCTATCTTCTTTGGGCTGAGCAGCTTTTTCGGCAGCATTTTGAATAGCTTCAAGCGCTTCTTCTTTTACTCTTTGGCCCCCGTACTTTACAATCTCGGCATTATCTTTGGCATTTTGGTATTAACGCCTCGTTTTGGCCTCTTTGGCGTAGCTTATGGCGTGCTCATTGGCGCTTTCCTCCACCTCGTCAACCAATTTTTAGCCGCCTACTTCCAAACCGGCTTTCGCTATCGCCCGATCTTGCGCCTACGCGACAATGATCTGAAAAAAATCGGCAAGCTAGTAGTACCGCGCATCTTAGGGCTATCTGCCGACCAAATCAACCTGATTACTGACACCCTTTTTGGCTCCATGTTGGTCGCCGGCTCCGTCACCGTCCTTAATTTGGCCAACGACCTGCAGCAATTAGCGCTCGGCATTGTGAGCGTCTCCCTGGCCATTGCCGTTTTCCCCGTACTCGCCGATCTTTTTAATCAAGAGCGTGATGATGAATTTAAAGTCCTCGTCCAAGACAAAATCCGCCAAATCCTCTTTTTGATTATCCCGATGGCTGTCGGCCTATTGATCCTGCGCATTCAGGTTGTCCGCCTGATCTATGGCTATGGCAAATTCGGCCAGGGCTGGGCATCAACAGTCACTACCGCCTCCACTTTAGGCGCTTATGTAGTGAGCTATCCGGCCGCCGCTTTGATCCCCATCTTGGCCCGCTCTTTTTACGCCCGCCAAAACACCATGATACCACTGATCACTAGCTTTATTGCCGTAGTGATAAATATCGTTTTGGATCTGCTCTTTATGCGCCCACTCGGCGTCGCTGGGCTAGCACTAGCCACTTCAATCGCCCTGATCGTCAACTTCGTTTTGCTTCTTACCCTGCTTAGCCGGCAGCTAAAGAAATTTGATTATAATGATTTGTTTTGGTCGGTCGGCAAAATCGCTGTAATATCCCTGATCATGGCTGGCTTTATCCAGCTAGGAAAAAACATAATCGGCATACTGGTCAACATGGACACTATCATTGGTGTGTTTTTGCAGCTAGCAATCAGCTGCGGGTTGGGAGCAGCAGCCTACCTCGGATTTTCCTATCTGTTTAGGAGCCAAGAGTTACGGTTTTTCCTGAAAAAAATCAAGAAGAAGATCTAAAGTGGTGGTTGATAGAAAACCCGTCGACGCTTGTTTTGTGGCTTAGATAAACGGAAAAACATAGACGGGGTTCCGGCACACCATTTATGGCTACAGTAAGCCAAAAGCAGTTTGCTGCAGTGATGTTTTTCGCTGTGACAAGCCACAAGGTAGTGGTTTTCTGGAAGTTTTTTGAGATTAGTTTTGATTTGGTGAAAATTGGCGATAAAAATAGACGATTTGCGGCTTATATAAGCCAATAAGTCATTTTCAAAGCAACTTTACACAGTTTTGCGGCTGTGGATAGCCATTTCCGTCTGTTTGGGTGAATAAAAAATGCAGTTTAGTGAAAATCAAGATCGGAAAAAATGACCCGATTTTTGGAGATTTTTAGAAAAATCCTTCGTGCTGTCGGATTCTATTATCCGACAGTAGCTACCAGGCAGAAGAACCTGACAGCACAAAAATCAGCTTCTGCAAGCCATAAGCAGTGCTTTTTCATCGATTTCGCACCAAAAAATATTGTAAAAATCTTTTTACACCTTGCTAAAATTCATCGCGATTATCCGCTTTAATATTAGATAAACATCCTGTCAGAAAGTTTTTACAAGTAGGTGATGTCGGGCAAGAATGCCCGACCTATCCTGATTTGTGGGGTTTATGACACCCCGTCTACAAGGGGTTGGTAGTTTTTTAAGGAGAGCAACATGATTTAATTCTTGGCTATACTAAAAACAATCTTGGTACCGAACCCCAAACATTTAGGTTCAATCTACAAGAAGCAACCAACGGAAGTGGTTGCGCTACCCACCAGCAGGGGCTGGTGGGCTACCCGGACAAAAGGGGCTCCCGGGTTTTTTGGTTGATGTCTGCGCGACAAGAATGTCGCGCCCTCCCGGATATAGTTGCCTGTTTACTGTCTACTGTTTCACTGTTATCTCGCCTTGCCGCAAAACCTTATGATTCGCCACATCGTAAACTGTCGATGGCTTACTGCCGAGCAAAACTCCCCCATCGACTAGTAAATCAGCTTCTATCTGGCACTTACTCGGATCGTAAAGATCTGTCTGACCCGATAAATTAGCAGAAGTATTGACCAGCGGACGGCCAAGAAACTTAATTAAATCCAACAGAAACGGCTGGTCGGGCATCCGCACCGACAATGTGCTGCCCATTCCTACCTCCTCAGGCAAATTCGCTTTCTTGGGCAATACTAGTGTCAGCGGGCCAGGTAAATACTGATTAAACAGCTGCTCGGCTTCCTGACCTATCTGCGTAAATTGCTTGGCCATAGCCAAATCAGCGACAAATATACCCACTGGCTTGCTAAAATCTCGCCCTTTCAGCTCGAATATCTGCCGAACTATTACTGGACTGGTGGCATCGCCACTAATCCCATAAGATGTATCAGTCGGCACAATCAAAGTCTTGCCTGCAGCCAAAAACTCCAGACAGATGGCTAGGGCATCAGAGCTGGCTATACTTATTTTTTCCATTCGAAATATCCCTCACCATTAGTGGTAATCATATCCTGTCCGCAAAGAAGCTGCACCTCGCCCTTTTTCCAACCACTGATATCATCGCAGCCTTCAGTAATCCGCACTCGCGGCACTTCCCTATTGATATCGGGAATCGCATATATCGGCTTAGGGCGGCGCACCTCCTGCACTCTGGCCAGCAGATAACCCAAGGCAAAGCTTAAGACTAGCAGCCAAAACACCACTAGAAACAAATACCAATCAATTTTCTTTCTTGCTGCCTTTGTCTTTATTTTTGCCGGCTTTTTAGCCATAATGGGTAAAGTTATATCCTATTTCTAACAGTTTCCGCGCAAAAAAACAATGTTAGCATTTATCCTTGGAAGATCCGCCTACCTTTCGCTGGCTGAACTTAGCCATAAACTAGATAGCGAAAAAGTAATTGAGGTCAATTCTCAGTTTGTTTTGACTGGGCAGGAAATCCCCGAGCCACAAGCATTTTTGAATCATCTTGGCGGCACAAAGAAGATCGTCGAAGTCGGTATTCAAGAAACTGATATCATCAAAATGCTTTCGAAAACATCCGCAAATAAAATTGCGTTTGGTTTTTCTTTTTATGGGGTCGATAAAAAAACCCAGAACCAATGGGAAAAGAAAGGATTGGAGATCAAAAAGCAGCTGAAAAGGGCTGGACGCTCTGCTCGCTTCGTCTCACACCGAGAAGCAGAAATGTCAGCAGTGATGATCAGGCGTGAGCACGCCCAAGATATTGTGATCTTGCCCGGGCAGATCGGCAGGACAGTCGCCTGCCAAGATTTTCATGCTTACGCTAAGCGCGATTATGAAAAGCCTGTGCGTGATATGAAGATCGGCATGCTGCCACCTAAGCTGGCCCAGATCATGCTGAATATAGCTGACTTAAAAGCTGGCCAAATGGTGTATGATCCTTTTTGCGGTTTGGGCAGCATTCCTATGGAAGCATTATTGATGAATATCAATGTCATCGCTAGCGATATCAATGAGGAAATGGTAACAGCGACCAAACAAAACATTGCATCATTGGGAGGCATTGCGGCTAAATGGGAGGCAGAGGTGAATGATGCCACCAAAAATAAGCGCGACGATTTTGCTGCTATCGTCACCGAAGGTTATTTGGGCCCGCATTTTGACCGCTATCCGACAGAGGAGGAAATCGGCCGCTGGGAAAAAGAAATCGCCAGCCTTTATTTAGGATTCTTCCAAAATATCAGCACCACTAAGCCAATTATCATCTGTCTGCCGCTGCTGAAAAAAGGCGAGAACTATCGGGCTGTGCCGCAATTAAAAGAAAAGATTATGGATCTAGGCTACCAACTACTGCCCAATCCGCAAAAAGACTGGACAAATAAAACTGACCTGCTAAAATTAGGTAGCCCTAGCATGATTTACGGACGGGTCGACCAAATCATCGCCCGGGAAATCTGCAAATGGCAAAGAATTTAATCAACTAATGATATGGCCCATAAGAAAGCCGGCGGTACCGTTAAAAATGTCCATGATTCGCCAGGACAGCGACTCGGCCTTAAGGTATTTGGCGGACAGAAAATTAGGGCTGGCGGCATCATCCTTCGCCAGCGCGGCACCAAATTTCGGCCTGATAAAAATGTCGGCATTGGCAAAGATCACACTATTTTTGCTTTGAAAGACGGCATCGTGAAGTTTTGTGAAAAGCGCATCCGCAAATTCGACGGCAGGATTTTTCGCACTAAGTTTGCTAGTGTAGAGAAAAAATAGAGACAGGCAACAGTTAACAGTAAAACAGGCATAACGGTTGTAACGGGTTTAACAGTGGTAACGGATTTAACGGAGCGCCGGGTTACACGAAAAGAGGATAAGGGTGATAAGGGTTATAAGGATAAATACTTGAATAAAATATCTTTATCATCTTTATAGTCTTTATAATCGTTATAATCCTTCTTTTTGGCTTTATTCAGCTGCCTACCAAGAATTGGCCACATGACAAACAACCCAAACATGAGGTTCAATCTACAAGATTGAACCAACGAGGAATGCCTTCGGCTTTTTCACCCTCCCCTAGCCCCAGCCTTCGCTTTGCGACGAACAAGCACCGAAGGTGCACAGTAAGTCGGAAATGGAAGGCTGCCCTCCGTAGCTTTAGCGAAGGAGGGCAAAGCTTCGGTTGGCAAGCCTCCCATCAAGGGAGGGGAATATATGTTATAGGGAACTCAAGGCTACCCAGTTTCGTGAGGCTCGTGAGCTATTCAAAGAGTCCGACAGGAATGTCGGACCTACCCGATTTTTTTTGAATTACCTTTATCATCATATCCTTCATATCATCCTTATCTTTCGTATCTTTCGTATCCTTTACTAAAGCAGCCCACTAAATTTTAAGCGGGGGGAAGACAGGCACGCATAGCGCACTGTCTTCTTTTTTTCCTCCTTTTTTTCAGTTTGGGAATTCCCGCTGCTGGGCGAGAAGTCTTTTCATGGCTTCCCAATGTTCCTCATCCTCCGGCGTTCCTTTGATAACTTCCGGCCACTGCGGGTCTTCTGACGAAATTCCGCTCGCCCGCTGCGCTGCTACCTGCGCCAATGTCCGACCTTGCCGGGTAAGAGCAACTATGTCAGCCTCGGTTGGGCCAGCTTCCACCGCTTCTCTGGCTAAGGCCATCATATCCCCTCCTTAAACTTATTCCCTCCATCTGGAGGTTTCACGCAGCTTTCTCGTCGTCCTGAGCCAGCAAGGCCTGCTCGGCCAGCCAGGCATACCAGTTGGCTGCCACCCTGACCTCTTCCTGTTTGTCGAGAGTGGCGAATTCCCGCAAACTGGGGTCTTCCAGGAGCATATCGGCCATCCTCGCCTTGATTCTGGCCCTCTCCCAGCTATGCTGGTCCAGCGTTAGCCCGGTTTCCAGCAGATACAATGCTCGTGCCAAGGCGGTAATCTCCAGAAGTGGATTCAATCCGATTCCTCCTTTCTTATCGCTATTTTCCTTTAACCTAACAAATAAAACCTGTTGCGTCAAACAAATTGGCTAAAAATCTCTTGATTAAATATTTGGTTTCTATTACAATAACCTCACTATGAAAAAAGAGATTCATCCCACATATTATAAGAATGTTACCGTTAAGTGCGCTTGCGGCAACAGCTTCGTTATCGGCTCTACTCAAGAAGAGATCAAAGTAGAAGTTTGTTCGGCTTGCCATCCTTTTTTCACCGGCAAACAGCACCTGATCGACAGTGCTGGCCGCGTCGATAAGTTCCGTGCCCGCGCTGATAAGGCCAAGCAAATAGCCGAGGAGAAAAAGGTAGTTGCCAAGGCCAAGAAAGAAGAGGAGATCAAGGTAAAGAAGACGGCCAAAAAAGCCGCAGCTCCCAAGAAAGAGGCTGTTGTAAAAGAAGTTAAAGCCAAGAAGCCGGCGGCAAAAAAGGCCAGCAAACCGAAGAAAACGACGGCCAAAAAAGTCAGCAAAAAGGGGAAATAGCTTATTTTACCCCAATGAAGATGCTATGATATTAGGTGTCTTCTTTTTTAATATGTTTACCCATGCTAAAAGACAAGGTTCAAAAAGTCGTTACTGATTATGAAGAGCTGAGCAAAAAGCTAATTGACCCGGCTGTCTTAGCTGACCACGAAAAGGTCAAAGATATGGGGCGTGAGAGAGCTGATCTGGAAGATGCTTACAATTTGGCTAAGCGCTATTTACAAGTCGAAAAGGAGCTAAATGATCTGGAAGGCCTAAAAGAAGATAAAGAGATGGGCAATATGGCTCAAGAAGAAACAGAAAAATTAGCAGCAGAAAGACAACATCTGGAAGATAAACTAAAAATTGCGTTGATACCTCGTGACCCCAATGACCGCAAAAATGTGATTATGGAAATAAGGGCTGGCACTGGCGGCGTGGAAGCGGCACTATTTGCTGAGGAATTGCTGCGTATGTATTTGCGCTACGCGGAAAGAGAAGGGTTCGAATCTTCTCTGCTGTCCAAAAGCGAACAACAAGAGGGCGGAATCAAGGAAGTGGTTTTTAAGCTGGAGGGAGCGGATGTCTACAAAAAGCTAAAATACGAAAGCGGCACCCACCGCGTCCAACGGGTGCCAGTGACGGAAAGCAAGGGCAGGCTACATACATCGGCAGCAACAGTAGCTGTGCTGCCAGAAGCGGAAGAGGTGGATATTCAGATTAAGCCAGAAGATATAAAGATAGATGTCTATCGGTCCAGCGGCTGCGGCGGACAAAGCGTCAATACTACTGACAGTGCCATCCGCATCACCCATTTGTCTAGCGGCATCGTGGTAACCTGCCAAGACGAAAGATCGCAGCTCAAAAATAAACAAAGAGCGATGTCGATCCTGCGGGCTAGACTCTATGACCAGGAGCAAAGAGAAAAACAAGAAAAGAGAGATAAAGAGCGCCGCAACCAAATTGGCAGTGGCGACCGCAGTGAAAAGATCAGGACTTATAATTTTCCGCAAGACCGTGTAACTGACCACCGTATCGGCGAAAATTTTTCTAATTTACCAGAAATTATGAATGGTGATATAGAAAAAATCATTGAAAAGTTGCAGATGGCAGATGAGGCTGTTAAACTTAGCTCAAGCTAAAAATTCTTTAACTTTTTTATCAATGTCCAAACCAATTGTTGACCAAGATGTTTGTGTCGGCTGCGGAGCCTGCGCCGCCACCTGTTCGACTGCATTTCGCCTAGTCCCTTCGGAGAATGGCGGAGAAGTTTCTGAAGTGGTAGAAGGCGCTGACTTTTCAGCACCATGTGTCGAAGAAGCCGTCATCGGCTGCCCAGTAGGAGCGATTTCTACAGAAGGAGGAGAAGAAGATGATGTTGTTTCTTTAGAGGAAATAGCTGAAGATGAGTTTGAGTCTGGTGATAATGACGACGATTTGTAACAAATTACCGAAAAACCAAAAGGAAAAGGGCTCCCCCCATGCGGGTGAGCCCTTTTTCGTTCGACGTAAGATCGCCTGTTTACGCCGCGGTTATCCGAGCGCGGCGAAAGCGACTGACAACACCGGTGCGACGATACCGAGGTAGCGGCGGGATAAACATCTCCGCTATTCCCTCGGTCTTTTCTGTAGCTGCCGGCATTCTCCACACTATCCCTGATTCCTTCCACAGGAACCAGATAAAGTGAGGGAAGGCCAGAAACGCGATGAGCAGGCCGATTGTCCTGGCCTGGTCGGTGTACACGGCCGGGTCAAGATCGAGAAGGATCAAGAGCCAGCATCCCTCGAGGGCCAGAAAAGCAGCGTCCAGGACCAGAAGCATCCACCTGGCCCACCTTGCGGTGGGGAAAAGCGAAAACCCCCTGTCGTTGTTGTCGTCAAGCATTTTCAACTTCCTCCTCTTTACTGCAAAGTTTTTAAACACTTTAGGCCCGAATGGGCCGTTTTTATCTCGTCAATACGATATGTGGTAGTCAGCTAACTTATGGCTCCACAAACGTATTGCGCACATACTATCAAATCAGGTGCGTTTTGTCAAGACTATCTGCTTGGCAGAAATAAAAAATATGGAAAAATATGGAAAAGAAAAAACGGCTATCAAAAGCCGCGTTCGTCTAAAAGGTGTTTAGCTAACCCAAGTTTATATAGATATGTAAAGCCTGTTTTGAGGCAAAAATTTGCCAGAAAGGTTGGGCCTGAGATAGCCCCTGAAATAATAGTAAAAAGTATAAAGTTTGGCTTAATTCAGCAATTAGCCAAGAATTAGCCTGATACCACGTTCAAAGATCCCCGCCTACGCGGGGATGACATAGAAAATGGAATTTTTGAGATAATTGGAACGTTCTTAGTTCTACGTCCGAAGTTCGAAGTACAACACTATACTTTCAGCATTTTCTTCAAAAACTCACCAGTGTAGGACTTTTTGGTCTTGGCTACTTGCTCTGGTGTGCCTTCGGCTACAATCTCGCCACCCTTATCCCCGCCTTCTGGACCCAGATCAATCAGCCAGTCACAGCTTTTGACCACATCGAGATTGTGTTCAATCACCGCCACAGAATTGCCTTTATCGACCAGGCGCTGTAAGACTTTGAGCAGGCGCTTCACATCGTCAAAATGTAGGCCGGTCGTCGGCTCGTCTAAAACATACATAGTTTTGCCGGTAGCACGGCGAGAAAGCTCGGTAGCTAGTTTGATGCGCTGTGCTTCGCCGCCAGAAAGCGTCACTGCCGATTGCCCCAGATGAATATAGCCAAGGCCAACATCCTGCAGGGTTTTTAGCTTACGCTTGACCGCCGGGATATTTTCAAAAAACTCTAAAGCCTCATAGACGGTCATATCCAACACTTCGGCGATATTTTTGCCGCGGTATAAAATCTCCAAAGCTTCTCTATTGTAGCGCTGGCCCTGGCAGGTCTCGCAGGTGACATATATATCCGGCAAGAAGTGCATTTCAATCCTTTTGGTGCCGTCGCCTTTGCAGTCTTCGCAACGACCACCTTTAACATTGAAGCTAAAGCGCCCGGCTTTATAACCGCGCAGCTTAGCGTCTGGCATAGCAGCAAAAAGCTCTCTGATATCGGTGAATACGCCTGTATAGGTAGCTGGATTAGACCTGGGTGTACGGCCAATCGGGTCTTGGGTAATGCTGATAATCTTATCGACATACTGGATACCCTTGATCCCCTTGTGCTGGCCCGGCTCTGTCTTGGCTCGGTGCAGCTTTTTACTAAGGGCTTTGACTAAAATATCGTTAATCAGGCTAGATTTGCCAGAGCCAGAAACGCCGGTAATGCCGACAAATTTGCCAAGTGGGATTTTAACATCGATCTTCTTCAGATTGTGCTGAGCCGCTCCGATAATTTCCAATGTCTTGCCGTTGCCTTTGCGCCTTTTCTCCGGCGTTTCAATTGTTTTTTTGCCGGACAGATACTCGCCGGTCAAAGAGTTTTCATTTTTCATTACCTGCTCCGGCGTACCCTGAGCAATAATCTCTCCACCGTAACGCCCAGCGCCCGGCCCAATATCAATCAGATGGTCAGCGCTGCGAATCATCTCTTCATCGTGTTCCACTACTAAGACAGTATTGCCAAGATCACGCAGGCGTTTGAGAGCATCTATAAGACGGGCATTATCACGCTGATGTAAGCCGATCGACGGCTCATCAAGCACATAAAGCACACCCATTAAGCTGGAGCCGATCTGGGTCGCCAGACGAATGCGCTGCGCTTCCCCACCAGACAAGGTGCTGGCTGATCTGGCCAAGGTCAGATAATTAAGACCTACATTTTGCAAGAATTTCAAACGCTCTTTAACTTCTTTAAGAATCATTTTGGAGATCTTCTGCTCAACAGAAGTCAGCTTAATATTCTCAAAAAACTCTAAGCAACCATCAATGGAAAGTATAGTTATCTCGTAGATATTTTTCTTATTGATAGTCACCGAAAGTACCTCTTCTTTCAAGCGGCGACCATGACAATCGGGGCACTCTGTAGTCTTCATATATTCTTCGATATTGGAGCGCGAACTGTCGGAATCAGTCTCTAGATAACGGCGCTGCAGATTATTGATCAGACCCTCAAACTGGGTGGCATAGCTGCCGCCATGCTCATATTCCACTAAAATATCTTTTTTGCTGCCATAAAAAATTACTTCCACTGCCTTTGGAGGTAAATCTTTGAAAGGAGCATCGACCGAAAATTTATACTCTTTAGCCAATGAACGCAAAAGCTGGTTATACCAAGACATGGAAGAAATATTTGCCCAAGGAGCTAGCGCACCTTCCATCAGGGTTAGGTTTTTATTGGGGACCACCAGCTCCTCATCGATCTCCAGCTTAGTGCCCAAACCATGGCAGGCCGGACAAGCACCGTGGGGCGAATTAAAGGAAAAAGACCGTGGTGTAATTTCCGGCAGAGAAACATTGCATTTGATACAAGCAAAATGTTCGGAGAATATCTCTTCTTTTCCACTGTCCATATCTTGAATGACCACAATCCCCTCGCCTAACTTTAAAGCCAACTCTAAGCTGTCTACCAAACGGATGCGGGTCGGGTCGGCTTTTTTGATATTTTGGCCAGACTTGAGCTTGATGTCTTCCGGCGGCGCCTCAACCTCCAAACGATCAACTACAATTTCAACTGTATGTTTCTTTTTGGGATCTAGTTGCACTTCCTCGGCTACCGAAACTAGAGCGCCATCCAGCCGATAGCGAACAAAACCATCCTGTTTACTTTTCTCGATAATATGAGTGTGCTCACCTTTACGGTCACGCACCACCGGCGCCAAAATCATGATTTTTTTACCCAAATAATTCTCACCAATCGCATCGGCCATCTGGGAGACATTTTGCCTGGTCACCTCCCGACCGCATTTCGGACAATGAGGATAACCAATTTTAGCAAATAACAAACGGATATAATCGTAAATCTCAGTCACCGTACCTACCGTACTGCGCGGATTACGAGTAGACGACTTCTGGTCGATCGAGATAGCTGGCGACAGCCCTTCGATCTGGTCGCAATCTGGCTTTTTTTGCAGCTCTAAAAACTGCCGCGCATAGGTGGAGAGGCTCTCCACATAGCGGCGCTGACCTTCGGCATAAATAGTATCAAAAGCCAGAGAAGATTTGCCAGAGCCGGAAAGGCCGGTAATCACCACCAGCTTATCACGCGGTATTTCTACATCAATATTTTTAAGGTTGTGTTCGCGGGCACCGCGAACGATGATTTTATCCATTGATAGTAATTTAGTTTAAATATAGAGGGTAGCTAACAATCAGTTGGGCCGAAAGCAAGACTCGTAGGCACGGTCTCGTGCCCGCACAGCCGAAGGTAAAAGTGGATCTTCGCCTTAATTTGGCTACCGTAAACCAGTTTCACCAAATCAATTAAAATAGCCTGAAGGACAGTATAGCAAAAAAAAGATTGTCAAGCAATTCGCCAAGGCGAATTGAACCAGAAACAGACAATCCACCTTCGGCGGATTGAACTTAAAACAGTTAACTAGTAGCAAGTAACTGGTAGCAAACAACAGAAGAAAGATTTTTAGAAGATGAGTTAGCCCAGCTTTCTATTGCCTGTTGCCCGTAGCCCGTCGCCTGTCTTCCTGTTTTACTGTTCACTGTCCACTGTTTTCTGTATACTGTCAGCATGGCAACTATCATTACCATCATTGCTTTTTTAGTTATCTTTAGCCTGCTTATCTTGGTTCATGAGCTTGGGCATTTTTTGGCTGCCAAAAAATCAGATGTAAAAGTAGAAGAATTTGGCTTTGGTCTGCCACCCCGAGCATGGGGCAAAAAAATCGGCGAAACCATCTACTCGCTTAACTGGGTACCACTGGGTGGATTTGTGCGGATGCTGGGACAAGACGATATGGACGCCAAGTCGGCCGATAAGGCCGGCGATAACCCCAGGTCCTATACCAACAAGTCATGGTGGCAGAGATTTTTTATTTTGGTAGCTGGAGTGGCGCTTAATTTTGTGATGGCAATTTTGCTCTTTACCATCGCCTACTCTGTCGGCTGCTATCCCCTTCTGGAATCGGAAGACTACTACCGCACTATCGCCACTAAGCCACAACAACTGACTATTGAAGAAGTATTAGCCAATAAGCCGGCAACAGAAAAACTAGAGAAAGATGATCTTATTTTAGCCATCAATGGCATAAGCGTAGCCAATAATCAGCAGTTTATGGAACTGCAAAAAAGGCAGGCGGGAGCTGAAACTGTTTATCTGATTAAGCGAGGAGAAGAAGAAAAACAAATCATAATCACCCCCAGCAAAGAAGGAGAAATTGGCGTGGTCATAGAAACCATAGTAGAGATGGACAAGGTGCGTTATCTGCCGCATATCGCGCTGATCAAAGGAGCCAAAGAGACATGGCGAATATCTATTTTAACCGTTAAGGGGTTAGGTAAGGTGGTGTGGAGCATTATCTATCGCTTCACGGTACCAGAAGGAGTAGCTGGACCAGTCGGTATTTTCAAAATAACCAGCAAGGTGGCCAAACTGGGCATTACGCCATTGATTCAATTCGCTGCACTGCTTTCTGCCAGCATCGGCGTAATCAACATCATGCCCTTCCCTGCTCTCGACGGCGGCCGCTTGCTCTTTCTACTGATAGAACCGGTATATGCCGCCATCTTTGGCCGCAAACACAGCGCCCAAATCGAGGGGATGATTCATCTGATTGGTTTTGCTTTACTTATTCTTTTCATTTTGGCGATAACCTGGCATGATGTTTTTGTGAAGAGTTTTTAAAACAAAATCTATGTCCAGAGTACTTGGCATCGACTACGGCAAGAAAAAAGTTGGGTTGGCAATATCCGACCCACTGCGGCTAATCGCCACGCCTTTTGCTATTGTCCCTAATGACAAGGGATTGGCTGGCAAATTAAAACAATTTATCAAAGAAGAAAAAATTACCCACCTAGTATTGGGGAAACCAGTCAGCTTATCTGGGGAGAAAAACCAGCAACTAGCAGAAGTAGAAAGATTTCAGGAAAGGCTGGAGCGCGAGCTAGGTATGCCGGTATTTCTCTACGACGAGCGCTATAGCTCCAAAATGGCTAAAGAGGTCTTAAGGGAGGATAAAGGGAGAAAAGATGATGATGATATCGCCGCCGCCGTCATCCTACAAGAATATCTTGAGCTAATCTAAAATGATCGCCAAAAGAAGCAGGCTTAAAATCAAACTGCCAAAATTTAAGATAGCCAGAAACAAACGCCGCCGGCCAAAGAAAACGGCTAATTTAAATATTGAGTTTACCAGCAAGCGGCGCAGTGCTTTCAAGAAGCTGTTTCTGGAGAAAGCACGGGTAAACTATAGAACCCAGCGCTTGCTACAAAGCCTTTTTATCTTAGCGCTTTTGGCGCTAATCTGCGGGCTGGTTCTTTTTGTTTTTTATTCTAACTTTTTCCGCCTGCGCAATATTTACCTAGAAGATACCCATACCACCATGGTATCAAGCGAAGAAGTGGGTGTTGCTCTTCTGGAATTTAAGGGGCAGAATATTTTTCTTATTCGCCGCGGCGCCATAGCCAAAAAAGTACAAAACTTTTTCCCTCAGGTAAAAAAGATCTCGATAAAAAAGATTTTGCCAAACAGTATCAGGGTCGGCATGGCGGATTATTCGGTAGTGGCGACCTTAAGCCGCGATAAGCAGCCAACTTATCTGGTCAATGAAGCTGGAGTGCTAACCGGCCACCAACAGACCGAAGAAAGCTTGCCGCATTTTATCATGGCTGGCGAAAAGGAATTAAAAATTGGCGAGCAGGTCATCCAGCCGAAAAACCTGCAATATCTGATTTTGTTGGACAGCAAGATTAAAGAGATGCTCGATTTAGACGTAAAATTTGTTTATATCATTGAAGCCGCCCAAGAGGTTCACCTGAGATTGTCTAATGACTGGAAGATCAAGATGAATATGAATCAAGATCCAACGACTACCCTAGAGTACCTGATCCGCGCTCTCCACGGCTATAATGTTAATGAGCTAAAGTTTGAGTACATTGATCTGCGCATACCCAAGAAGATTTATTTTAAGCCGCTGGAGTAGAGAAGAAGGATCGTTAGGATTATTAAGAGCGATTAAGATATTTAGGACAAGACAGATATGACAGAGCGAAGGCTGGCGGAGCGCTCCGTTAATACTGTTATAACCGTTATTGCTGTCATTACTGTTACTGCTGTATACTGTCCCCATGCTTGCCAAACTTAATTCCGCAGCCACTTGCGGGCTGGACTGTACCAATATCGAAGTAGAGGTAGACCTGCTGAGAAGCATGCTGCCGGGATTTAGCATTGTTGGGCTGGGCGATATGGCTGTGCAGGAGGCCAAAGAGCGAGTGCGCAGCGCCATCAAAAACAGCGATTATTCTTTCCCCAACAAAAAGATTACCATCAATCTGGCGCCAGCCGATATCAAAAAGCAAGGTCCGTCCTTCGATCTGCCGATTGCTCTGGGGATTTTGCTAGCCACCGAACAGATATTTCCTAGTAAAGAAATAGATAAATACCTATTTGTCGGTGAGTTATCACTGGACGGCAGACTGCGCCCAGTCAGCGGCGTTTTACCGATCACTATTTTTGCTAAAGAAAATGGCTACAGCGACATCTTTTTGCCGGTGGATAATGCCGAAGAAGCCAGCTTAATCGAGGGGATCAATATCCGGCCAGTAAGAAACATCAGGCAGTTGACCGATCATTTGGGCGGCAAAAAAGAAATCCAAAAATTAGCCAATGTTGATCTTAACCAGCTCAGCAGCGAAGTAAAATACGAAGAAGATATGCAATATGTCAAAGGACAAGAACATGTCAAAAGAGCGCTGGAAATCGCCGCGTCCGGCGGACATAATATCCTGATGTCCGGCCCACCCGGCGCTGGCAAGACACTTTTGGCCAGAGCCTTTCGCACTGTCCTGCCAGCGATGAACAAGGGAGAAATCATGGAGGTCAGCAAGATTTATTCGGTGGCTGGACTTCTGACCAACAAAGAACCTCTGGTCCTTCAGAGACCCTTTCGCTGCCCGCACCACACGGCCTCAGCAGTCGCGCTGGTCGGCGGCGGCACTTTCCCCCACCCCGGCGAAATATCTCTAGCACACCGCGGCGTGCTCTTTCTCGATGAATTTGCTGAATTCCCCGGACAAGTACTGGAAGTCTTGCGCCAACCCCTGGAAGACGGAGTAATCACCATCTCCCGCGCTCAAGGCAGCCTGAGCTTCCCTGCTCGCTTTATTTTGGTCGCCGCCATGAACCCCTGCCCGTGCGGCTTTGCTACCGACCCCAAGAAAGAATGCCGCTGCACACCATCAGAAATCGCCCGCTATCAAAAGAAAATATCAGGTCCCCTGCTTGATCGTATCGACCTACATGTGGAAGTACCTAGAGTGGAATACGATAAGCTGGCGCAGAAGTCCTACGGCGAAAGCTCGGCGCAGATCCGCCAGAGAGTAGAGACGGCCCGCAGCGTGCAGGCCCAGCGATTCACGGGGAAAAAGATCCAGTGCAATGGCGAGATGAGCAATAAAGATGTGGAGAAATTCTGCCCTGTCGACGAAAAAACCAATGAGCTTTTGCGGCGCGCCGTCACTACACTGAACCTATCTGCCCGATCTTACCACCGGATTCTGAAAGTCTCCAGAACTATCGCTGATCTGGACGGGTGCGAACAAATAACTTCCCAGATCGTAGCTGAGGCGTTGCAGTATAGGAGTAGAGCGGGAGAATAGGACTGTAAAATTGTTAGGATTATTTAAGACAATATCTTTGTCATTCCCGCTTTCTATTCCTCTCCCCGAAGGGGAGAGGCTAGGTGAGGGGGTATGACCTATATGAACATGGTACCAGGCTGATATTCAGCTAAATTCAAGAACCAAGCCATATCCCAGCGTTATCCCAAGTTTAGAGATCCCCGCTTAAAGCGGGGATGACACAGAGAGCTGAACCCCAAATCCACACAAAACCTTGACAAAAGAAACGGTGTGCTTTATATATAGGGCATACTGCTCTTTAGGGGCAGATGAAGAAAAACATCCTGAAAAGGAGGAGAAAAATTGACCGCAGACACAGTAACGGCAACATGGGGGGATGTCCAGACCAAATTGGGGGAAGAAACAGGGAGAAACATTGAAATCACGCAGAGACAAACCACAACTATGGTGCTGCGAGGAGATCATATTAGCTTCGCAAGGCCGACATTCATCATCAACCTCGAGCGCCCGCTTGACGAAAACGAGGACATCGGCAGAATCCAGAAGGCACTGGCCGATCTGGCCAACCACTTAAGCGACGTATGCTTCTCCCGTGAATCCGACATCACCATCAACATCGCGGTCTGGGAAAGTACAACAATCCATATCAGCGCCGTGGCGGAACTGGTTCGCGCCAAGAACAAGCTTCTTTGGGTCAAGAGTGTCCAAGTCGCCCATCCGTGCAGCCCTCTCGCCGTATTATGCAACTTCATCAACGAAAGGGCGGCGGAAATCGCCGCCGAGATCAAGGAAAATCTGAGATGAAGTGGCGTAACACAACAGACCAGCCGAGTAGTGAAAGGGAAGCAATGCAAGCACGCTTCCCTTTTTTATTTTCTCCGCGGGTTCAATTTTGTAAATTGAACCAACATTTTTTGGCCATTTACTTACGCAGCCGATTCTCGGTTTATCGCTGAACAAAGCCATTTTAATTAACTGCTTAATTGTTTCACTGTTCACTGCTTCACTGTTTTGCTGTTTTCCCCTTGCAAAAAAATTAGATAACCCTTATAATACCTCTTGCCTTGTTTACACCTAATAATTTGGGTGTGCCGGTCGAAACAGGGAAAAAAAATTAGTGTGTTTCGAGATTTTTTCTCTACCCGCACACGTCTATATTATTAAGTTAAATGAAAAAATGGCAAAGAAACTTTTCATTGGTAACCTACCTTGGTCGGCTACCGAAGACGAGCTAAAGGGCCTGTTCGCTCAATATGGTGAGGTGGATTCCGCCGTCATCATTACCGATAAGTTTTCCGGTAAGAGCAAGGGCTTTGGCTTCGTGGAAATGAGCAATGACGCAGAAGCTGACAAAGCCGTCAAAGACCTTAGTGGTTTTGAGATGGGTGAAGATGGCAAGAAGAGAGCCATCATCGTCAATGAGGCTCGTCCCGAGAGGGAAAGACCCCCTCGTAACGAAATGTAATTTTTTAAGTTACATAGTCTTACACAAAAAATCCCGGAGCAATCCGGGATTTTTGTAATCTGGTTATTGAACAAATTATTTACTCATCATTTCGCCACATAGACGAAGTTCACAAGCTTCGTCTATCCGCTATTGCTCGTTGCAAAGCGAAGACTGGTGGGCATGGCAGGATTTGAACCTGCGACCTCACGGATGTGAACCGTGCGCTCTAACCAACTGAGCTACATGCCCTTGTCGGAATTGCCTACACATCTTCGTTTTGCCATGAAACAACAAAACTGTGGCGTACCAGAATCCCCTCTCTCAATACTTTTAACATTGTACCTAATTTGTTGGCGCAAATCTATATTTTTTGTTTATAATGTTAAACAGGCCGAAGTGGCGGAATTGGCAGACGCGCACGACTCAAAATCGTGTGGAGGCAACTCCATGTGGGTTCAAGTCCCACCTTCGGCACCATGAAGCAGCTTTTGCTAACGCTCAAGCGCTTCATGACACGCCATTCCTATAGTTCAAGTTCTACCAATAAACAACTCTCACTGCTTCATGCCCTGTGGTGAGCGAGTGAAACGAACTCTACTACAGGGCAGCTTTCAAAGAAACCTTATTTGCTTCCAATTTCTATTCAAATACAAAAAGGAGGAGAAAAATGAGCAGATGGCCAAGTCTGCCAGAGGTGGGCACCGAAGAAGGCATCATCGTCACCATTCAAGACGCTTTCAAAAACACCTTGTTCGTCTTCTTGGACAAAGATGGACAAGCCGAGAATACCATGGTTGTTTTGCCCAGTAGTCTAAAAGGCCAGGTAAAAGTCGGTGATAAAATTAAAGCAACTTTTTATTTCTATCCCGGTGTCCGAGGCAAACAAATGGGCACAGCTCATGAGGCATGGCTGTGGCAAAACGAGGGGTGGCAGAAAATCCATGGCACACACTAGCTTGGCATCCAGCCGGGCTAGTTAAGCTTTTGCTAGAAAACTTTGGGAAAACTTGTTAAAATGATCGCTAGTAACCACTAAAAAAACAATATGCTCAAAAAACTTCTGCTTATCTCACTTGCCGCTTTTGTTTTAATCCTGCCACTAAAATCCCTGGCCGCCCCCACCGCGGAAGAAATCATCATCTATGTCAGCGAGGGCTGCTCCCACTGCGCCAATGTAGAAAAATTTCTACGCGACAACCCCGATACGCAAAAATTGAATATTACTGTTAAAGAGTTGCGCAGCAATCCTGAAAACGCCGATGAATTTATCGCCAATTGCTCGACCGGCGACCCAAATAGCCTAGGCGTGCCGCAGCTTTATTTCGGGCAGAAATCCAGCTGCATTATGGGTGATACACCAATCATTGCTTTTCTGAAAGAGAAACTAGCCAAGCTAAGCCCGGAAACGAAACCGGAAAACAAACCAGAAAGCGTCAGCGGCTTACATTTGACTATCCCATTGCTGGTCGGAGCCGCCCTAGTAGACGCTATCAATCCATGCGAATTTGCTGTACTGATCGTTTTAGTTTCAGCAGTACTAGCGCTTGGGATCAAAAAAAGAGCGCTTTTGGCAGGATTGGCTTTCTCCTTAGCTATCTTTATCTCTTATTTTTTGATGGGGCTCGGCCTTTATCGCGCTGTGGCCGGCGCTGGATTTACCTACTGGTTTACCCGAACACTTGGCCTGCTGGCCATCGTCTTGGGCTTATTTAACCTTAAGGATTTCTTCTGGTATGGCAAAGGATTTATCATGGAAGTCCCCCGCTCATGGCGGCCAAAAATGCTTGGCCTTCTCCGCCGGGTGACCAGCCCTGTCGGCGCATTTGTTACCGGCTTTGTCGTTAGTTTATTCTTGCTGCCCTGCACCAGCGGCCCATATATAGTGGTCACCAGCATGCTGGGCCAGAGAGAAACATTTGGTCGGGCTTTCTCTTTATTAATCCTCTACAACCTGATTTTCATTATCCCTATGATAATTATTACTCTGGCAATTTACTTTGGTTTGCCGCCGGAAAAATTGGAAGAAATCCGCCAGAAAAAATTGCGTATTCTGCATTTGATCGCTGGGTTGATTTTGATTGCTATGGGCGCATTTATCCTCTGGGAAGACCTATATGCCGGGGTTTGCTCCCTGATATCTTTTTGCACTACCCTGCTTAAATAAATGGATAAAAAAGTAGAGAAGATTATTCAGCTGCTAGAAAAAGAATATCCGCAGGTTGCTTGCCCGCTGGATTTCAAAAACCCACTGGAGCTTCTGGTCGCCACCATTTTATCCGCTCAAAGTACCGACAAAAAAGTAAATGAGATAACCAAGGATTTGTTTAAGAAATATCGAAAGTCAGAGGATTATCTAGCAGTTTCCGAAGAACAGTTTCGGCATGATATTTCCCACATCGGCCTTTTTCGCGCCAAAGCTCGCTATATTCGCGGGTCGGCGGCCATGATTATAGAGAAGTTTAACGGTGAGGTGCCTAACAATATGGATGATTTAACTAAGCTGCCGGGAGTGGCCCGCAAAACAGCCAGCGTCGTCCTGTATAGCGCTTTTGGCAAAAATGAGGGCGTGCCGGTCGATACTCACATGATCAGACTATCGCACCGCCTAGGGCTAACCAAAGAGGAATACCAGCACAAAATCGAGCATGATCTAATGGGAATATTGCCAAAAAGACTGTGGGGTAAGTTTGCTCACTGGATAGTAAATCATGGCCGCAAATATTGTATTGCCCAAAAACCTAAGTGTGAAATTTGCCCTTTGATAGCAATTTGTCCTAAAATAATAGATAGATAACTGACCACAGGTTACGGGTAACGGAAACAAATGGGTAAAAAGAGAATTAACCAGTGATTGTAGGCGCGATTCCTGAATCGCGCAGCGAAAAGGCTTCTAGGCGATCCACCACGGCGGTAAGGAGGCGAAATGAAGCTGTAGCCGAGGATGATTATCCTCGGTGGCTCGAACAATCGGGGTCCCCGTCCACCGAAGGCGGATGGGGAAAGGAGCAGCATAAGAAGCTTAGTGACAATTCGCCGCAGGCGGATTGGAACGAGCGTAAGTTGCTGCGACGCAGGAGGCATGGCGAAGCGAGTGTAGTTTTGCCGCTTGCGGCAAAACGGAGCTTAGCGAAGACCATACAATTGTGTTTTCAATCCGAGGCATCCAAAGCGAGCGGAACAAGGCGACGAGACCCGCTGTGGTCGAGGAGCCGCAGTGAAGCGAAGCGACGATGCCGAGGATTGAGGAGGATGAAACGGAGCTTAGCGGAGACCGAACACAAAGTGTTCGGGCGAAGCGAGCGTAGCCCTGTATAAAAGAATTTGGGGTCCCCACGAGCCCAAAGCAAGCGTAATGAGCCGACGAGACCCCCTGTGGTCGAGGAGGCGAAATGAAGCGAAGCGACGGCTCGAAGGGGAAAGGAGGACATGACGAAGCTTAGTGTAGGCTGCCGCTAGGCAGCCGAAACGAGCGTAGTCCTGTCCGACGCGGGTGAGTGGCGGAATTGGTAGACGCGCACGGTTCAGGGCCGTGTGGCCGCAAGGCCGTGGAGGTTCAAGTCCTCTCTCGCCCACCAGCCTTCGCTCTACGAGCTACGGCTGGCTTCGCCAGCCAAAGCGAGTAGCTAAGCGAAGTGCTAGTCCTCCGTAACTCGCCGTAGGCGAGCGAAGGAGGACAGCTTGGGGCAAAGCTTCCCCCTGCGCTCATCTGCGATGAGCTTCCTCCTACGCTCACTTATAGTGAGCTTCGGAGGACAAGTCAGAGGACAAGTCGGCTGGCAAGCTAGATTATTAACTCTACGGAAATGAAAACGATCTTAGTAGATGCTATCGGCGCTCTTGTTGTAAAAGGCGAAGGCATTTTTGAAGAGATGCATGAAATGCTTGAGAAATACCCCAACAGGAAAATTATTCTTACGGGAGCAAATGACGAAGAAATAAAAAAGTTTTATTTAGACAAGGTTCCCTACGAACTTTTTACATTGAAGCACAGCCCCGAGAAAACTGACCAAAAATATTATGAGATCATGCTTGATCACTTTGGATTAAAGGCTGAAGATGCTATCTATTTTGAGCATAAGCAAGATGTGGTAAAAAGCGCTCAACTGGCAGGAATAAAGGCATATTATTACGACCCAGACAAAAGAGATTTGAAAGCACTAAAGGGATTTATCGACGATAATCTAAATTAAGCAAACGCTATGCCAGAAGAACAAGACCTAAAAAACATCATCGCCAAACTGAAACCAGCAGAACAAAAAATGGCTGCCGCAGCTTTGGATTATGCGATGGAGATGCATTGCGGCCAGCTGCGCAAATCAGGCGAGCCATTTATCAATCACATATTCATTGTCGCCCTGAATCTCTGGCAGCAATTCAAAGATGTCGACCTGATGATCGCTGGCTTGGCCCATGATGTTGTCGAGGATTGTGATGATGTCCCGATGAAAGAAATCTATGAGCGCTTTGGCAGTAAGATTGGCTTTATCGTCGATGCGGTAACCAAAAAGAAAGAGGATTTCGAAAAGAAAAAGGGTAGATTCAAAGACAAGATCGAGCGGCTACTTTGGGCGGGCATGCAAAATGTTCGGGTATTGTTGTTAAAAATCGTTGACCGCCGCCACAACATATCTACCATTGAATTTTTGGGAGAGAATAAGCAGGTGCGGATGACATTTGAGACACAGGCGATATTCGAGCCGCTAAAGGAGGTTCTGAAATTTGATAAGGCTAAGTCGGTCCAACAGGCGGAAAATAACCTGCAAAGTTTTCTGAATAGAAGCAAAATCAGCACCCCTAAGCAGTTTAAGGAATATCTTTATGGCAATTACTTTCAGAAGTTGGACGAGTATCTTTATGACGAGATATATAAGGACAGCGACAAGGTGGTCTGGGAGATTGAAAGCGCCAGCCTTTTTGAGAAACTAACCACCAACAAAGAGTTTTGCCATAATGCCGAGATTTTATCTCTCTGGACTAACGGCGATGACTTCAAGGGTAAGTTTATTTTGAAAAGAGGCTTTATCTTAAGCGGCCGCAATGCTAAAATGCAAGTAGCTACCTATAGAAAATAATATGTCGAAAATTCATTCCCTCATATCGGACCTAGATCTAGACCTAGACCTTTTGAAGAACATCAAGGATCGTAAAGTCGACCAGAAACATTTCTACACTAGCGACGAAGCTAGTGATATTTTCTTAAAAACCACCGAAAACCCCAACCCTCGCATCCAAGAGCAAAGAGACAGTAGAAACTTTTTTAAGTTTTATGAAGATAATATCGGTAACAAAAGCAGAGAAACAGCTCTTATATCATTAGGCTGCGGCGATGCTTCTCTAGATAAGAAAATTTTAACAGAACTTTCGGAAAACAAATATAATTTTGTGTACATAGGCGTGGATAGTTCTCGCTCTATGCTAGAAAAGGCGAGAGAGAATCTAAGCAAATGTAAATTTGAGCAAGTATATATATGTTCCGATATTGGCGCCCATAATTTCAAATCAGAGCTTAGCGCCTTTTTAGGAATATATAGCTGCAGGGTTTTTGCTTTTTTGGGAGGCACTATCGGAAACATTATGCCCACTAACATTGTCGATACATTGATAAATATGATATCCAAGGACGATTATCTGTGGGTTGATGTTGTATCAAGAGACGGTACAGACGAAGCAAGTGATTTTAAGCTTTTTAAAGTAGCTACCGAGTATTTAAGTGACCCAAACGAAATAGCCTTTTGGTTTAATCCCCTCAAAAGACTAGGGGTACCATTCAAAAACGGTGAATTAACGGTAGAGATGCTGAAGGAAAACTCTTTTGGCGCCCTGAGATTTAAATTTGGTTTTAAATTTTATAAAAAGACGCCTATTGAATTTAGGGGGGAAAAAATTACTATTCTACCTGAAGAGGATATCGAGTTGTTTAATATCAGAGTCTATGATAGTGAAAAATTTATCGCATTTTTCCTAGAGCATAATTTTACCCTCATGGCCAAATTGGAAGGTGAAAGCTATGGCCAGTTCCTCTTTCAAAAGAAAAAATAAATATGTTTTAACCAAGAACTTCGAGCCAAGAACCAAGAACAATTAAAACAATTTGTCATTCTCGCGAAGGCGAGAATCTGTGAACATGGTACTAGGCTAATTCTTGGTAAGCAGTTGAACAAGGTCATGTCCCAACCCCAAAGAGCCTTCGGCTGCGCGATTACGCAATCGCGCCTACAATCACTGGTTAACTCTTTACTCTGCCTATTTTATCCGTTACCCGTAACCTGTAGTCTGTTGCCCCATTTTGCTGTTTGACTGGAATTCGCTGTTCACTTGCGCTAAAATAGACGCATGTATTTAGAGATTATCCGCTTCGTAAAGATCTTTGTGGAGACCCTAGCCGAATTGCTGGAAATCACCATTATTATCCGGGTGGTTTTGTCTTGGTTCCCTCAGGCTCGGATAAACTTTATCACCAAGTTTATCCGCGATATCACCAGCCCAATCTTGCGCTTTTGCTACCAGCATACGCCAAAATTTGGTATGCTAGATCTATCACCAGTCGTTGCCATTGTCTTAGTTGAGCTGATCCGCTATATACTCCTGCTTGGCCTGCAAACATTGGCAACAATATGAATATAGATGATTTAAGAAACCGTTTGGCTGCCGAGGGGTCGCTAGTGATAAGTGTAAGGGCTTGCAAGAGCGGCGAAATACAAGTGTCTGAAAATGGTATACTAAAGATCCCTATTCAAGCCCCACGAGAGAAAGGTAAGGCTAATCAGGAACTAGTCCGTACCCTAAGCAAACTATTTGGCCTGCCTCAAAGCCAGATCCAAATCATCCGCGGGCAAACCACATCCCAAAAGCTAATCAAAATCACATGCTGATCACTCCCCATACCGTCGCCGGCAATTTCTTTGGGCTAGCCATAGCCTCCCTTTTTGGTGGCGTTTGGAAAGCCGTCATTGCTTTTATTCTGGGTATCATCAGCCATTTTATTCTCGATGCCCTACCCCACTGGAACCCCGATGCCGATAAAATTATCTCATTCGAGGAGATTATCTATCTGTTTCTCGACTTCTTCTTAAGCTTGGGATTACTTTTGGTTTTGCTAAACAAAGGGTTTAATAGAGAAATTCTTTTTTACAGCTACTTGGGCGCTATTCTGCCAGACATTTTTTTGTTCGCCGAACATTTTTTTGTCCACTTCTTCACTCCCAAGAAGAAAAAGAAAAGATTTAGCTTCCACTATTTGTTTCATAAAGATATCCAGTGGGATATACATCAGGTTTACGGTCTGCTTACACAAGTAGCTTTGACCACTGTCCTGCTACTAATTATGTTAAACTTCTACTAATATGGCCAGCCAAGAAGAACTGCGTAAAAATCGTTTAGCCAAGCTAGAGCGTATCCGGAAAGCCGGCATCGGCCCCTACCCGGACAGTTTTGAGCGCACCCATAGCTTAGAAGATGCCAAGAAGCTGAAGATCGGCAGTAAAAAGGTGCAGATCGCCGGCCGCATTATGACGATCCGCGAGATGGGACAGATCAGCTTTGCGCATCTGCAGGACGCTTCGGGGCAGATGCAGATCGTCATCAAAAAAGAAGAGCTAGGCGAAGAAAAATATAAATTTCTTATCGACGTTTTGGATAGCGGTGACTTTATCGGGGCTGCTGGCGAGGTGATCAAGACCAAGGCTGGCGAGATCAGCCTACTGGTTTCCGATTGCCAGATATTAAGCAAAGCGCTTTTGCCCCTGCCGGAGAAATGGCACGGCCTGCAAGATACTGAAGCAAAATATCGCCAGCGCCATCTCGACCTGATCATGAACAGGGAAAGTATGGACAGGTTTTTGGCCAAGAGCAAAATCGTCAGCCTGATCCGAGCATTTATGGAGAAAAACGAGTTTGTGGAAGTGGAAACTCCAGCGCTCTCTTTGAAGGCATCCGGCGCTTTAGCCAAGCCGTTTATCACCCATCACGAGGCTTTAGATACTGACTTTTATCTGCGGATCGCTCCAGAGACTTATTTAAAAAGATGTGTCGTCGGCGGCCTAGAGAAAGTATATGAATTTGCCCGCTGCTTCCGCAACGAAGGGCTAGACCCATCGCATCTGCAGGATTTCACTATGCTGGAGTTTTACTGGGCTTATCAGAACTATGAGAAGCTGATGGATTTCACCGAGCAGATGTTTACCGGGATTTTGAAAGAGCTGTTTGGTAAAGCGGAATTTACCTATGGAGAACATAAGATCAAGTTTAAGGCTCCCCTGTCCAGAATCAGCTTTCGCGATTTGCTTTTGCAAGACTCCGGCATCGATATCGACCTCTGCCCGACTAAAGATGTCCTTTGGAAAGCAATCAAAGATAGTGGCATCGAGATCGAAGGCGGCGAGAAACTAGGCCGTGGCAATCTGATCGACGCCCTGTATAAGAAAGTCAGCAGACCAAAAATCATTCAGCCGGTCTTTTTGGTGCAGCACCCAATAGATGTATCGCCGCTAGCCCGCAAAAACGACGACAATCCCCTAGTGGTAGACCGCTTTCAGCTGGTGATCAATGGCTGGGAAATCGTCAATGCTTATTCTGAGCTGGTTGATCCAATCGATCAGCGCCAACGCTTCGAGAGGCAGGCACAAGCCCGCCAAGAAGGCGATAGCGACGCCCACATGATGGACGAGGACTATCTGCGCGCCATGGAGCATGGCATGCCGCCAATCGCCGGCTGGGGCATGGGCATAGAGAGACTTGCTACTTTGCTGACCAACCAAGAGAATTTGCGCGATGTAGTGCTATTCCCCCTGATGCGCCCAGAGAAACCTGCTGATGATATGCCAACTACTATCAGCAGTGACAAACCCGCAGGAGAAAGCAGCAAAGAGCAGATAACATCCATAGGTGTTGACAAGCAGGCTGCAGAAAATCTGATCAGGAA